>Ga0070749_10000107_pt1 | contig 45504 bp, 49 predicted proteins | sample VirMetDEL_Nov_18_FD_75180 | JGI IMG/M metagenome (GOLD analysis project Ga0070749, IMG submission 75180) | Aqueous microbial communities from the Delaware River and Bay under freshwater to marine salinity gradient to study organic matter... | ecosystem: Environmental > Aquatic > Marine >...
AGGCAAAAAAAGAAGAAACAAAACTTATTCAGAAAAACACTACAAACAATTCTTTCTATGTGGGTTCCACCTCTGAGTTACAGGATTTGATTAACCCAGAAAGAAGCAGTGGAAAACGATTGGCGGATGATTCGCAATGAGTTCCAAAGGTGGATATTTAGGTAATCCAAAACTTAAACCAGAAGGTGTGCAAATAGACTTCACCGAAGATCAGGTGAAGGAATATATTAAGTGCGCGAAAGATCCGATATACTTCATCAAAAAGTATATTAAAGTTGTATCTCTCGATAAAGGTTTGATACCTTTCGAGTTATATGAATATCAAGAAGATATTGTTGATAAAATACACAACAACAGATTTGTTATAGCAAAGTTGCCTCGACAGAGTGGTAAGTCAACGACAATTGTTGCGTACATTCTTCATTACATTCTATTCAATCAAAGCATGAATGTTGCTATTCTTGCCAACAAGCAAAGTACATCTAGAGAGATTTTGTACAGACTAAAACTAGCGTATGAATATCTTCCTTTGTGGTTGCAACAAGGTATTGTTGAATGGAACAAAGGATCTATCGAACTAGAAAACGGTTCAAAGATTATTGCATCATCGACATCTGCATCGGCAATTCGTGGTGGTTCGTTTAACATGATTTTCTTGGACGAATTTGCCCACGTTCCTCAAAATATTGCAGAGGAGTTCTTTAGTTCTGTATATCCAACTATTACATCTGGACAGACAACCAAGGTTCTGATGGTTTCAACTCCAAATGGATTGAATATGTTCTACACATATTGGGTTGGTGCGACTCGACCCAAAGACGATCCAATGAGGAATGAATATGTTCCGATAGATGTTCATTGGAGTCAAGTACCACTTTATCCAGGCGGACCGCTTCGTGGAAATGACTGGAAAGAAGAAACGATACGAAACACAAGCGAGCAGCAGTTTCAGTCAGAGTTTGAATGTGACTTTGTTGGATCGTCGAACACATTGATTGCTTCATATAAGTTGAAACAATTGTTCTCAAAGAAACCAATAAAACAGACTCCAGATGGATTGAGAGTTTATGAAGAGCCTCAAGAAGATCACACATACTTCATCACGGTAGACGTTGCCAGAGGACAGGGAAAAGACTATAGTGCTTTCACTGTCATAGACACATCGGAGATTCCTTATAAAATAGCGGCAACGTATTATAATAATATCGTTCCGCCAATGCTTTTTCCTACAACGATCAATACAGTATGCAAAAACTACAATGATGCATGGATACTTGTAGAGATCAATGATATCGGTGGTCAGGTTGCTGACATTTTACATAGTGACATGGAAAATGAGTTTATTCTCAGCGTCAATAGTAAGGGGAGAAGTGGTCAGGTATTATCTGGTGGATTTGCCGGACAAGGAAAAACCGCTCTCGGTGTTAAGACTACCGTTCCGATCAAAAGAATTGGTTGTTCTGTTCTCAAGAGTCTTATCGAGGAAGATAAGATTATTATTCAGGACGAAAACATAATTCAGGAACTCACTTCTTTCATATCGAAAAGAAACACATACGAAGCAGATGACGGACACAATGATGACCTTGTTATGACTTTGGTTCTGTTCTCATGGGCTTCCCGACAAGAATATTTCAAAGAACTGACCGGAACCGATATTCGAAGAGGTATTTACCAGAAGAAGATTGAAGAAATGGAAAATAGTTATGTTCCATTTGGTTTTATCTCAGATGGACTGATACATACTGAAAGCGAATGGGATGGCAAAGACAGATGGTTTGGAGAGGAAACTAGATGACAATTCCAAATGTTAATACTTCACTAATTGACGAATCATTTTTCGTAGATCTTAATGGTGATGACACTTCAGATTGTGTTGCCGTCTTTTTCGACTTGAGCGGTTATCTTTTAAAATGTCTAGGAAACACAAACGAAAGAAACATTGGTGTGATGGAAGTTAATAATCCCAAAGATTGGGTTTATAGACTTTACAGCGAGGAGAGCACAGGAGTCGATCCTCTACCAGATATTGATTATCTTGAAATAGAAAGTTTGTTCAACCAACCATTTCTTGGGGTTGATAACACCGTTGCTAGCAATCCCTTCACATCAGGTGATATCAAAAGAGCGATATATCAGTACAATGGATATACGAACCAAGAATATATCTCAAGCGAATTGGGGGTTTCAAATTCAACATATTTAAGATCACCCAGTCTTGATCATAGCACAGATTTTACATATGAAGATTCAGATGTTGATGTAAGAACCACTACTGATTTTGCGGGGAATAATGTAGATATTCCCCGCAAAACAACAAAGTACTTTAATTCATCAAACGAACCAACTAATAAGTTTGATGCATTTAATGATACATTAGGAACTTATACTGACTTTTTTGGCTCTTTATCCATGAACAGTCCAGTCGTCAGATCGTCTTCTGGTTACACATTAAACGAAGAAGGTAGTACTGGTCCAACTGGCGGTGCAATAGAAAGTTCTTTTTTATTTTCAGGACTTACTTACGGAAACGCACTAGCAAACACTGGACGAAAAAGATGGAATTATGGTCCAGTATATCCTTGGGCTAAATCTTGGCATAGCATTTATCAATATCTTAAATATGGTGGTCGCGCATTAATCTTCTCTTCATATGAAGAGAAAGGTGATAACCAACTAGGTGACTTAGAACTTATTGACAAAATTTCAGCAAGCAAATATTCATTTGATCTTATAATTTCTTTGAGCAGAACAGAAAATGAATTCTCTAGAACGATAGCGAATGTTAGAAAAGATTGTATAGCGGTAACCTATGTGGATAGATCTTTCACTGAAACGGTTCCGGGTTTAACAACGTCTGATGCAGATATTCAACAACCACCAAAACCATTCGTCGAAAATCTGGGTGGATTATTTAAATTAAGATATTTACCAGACTCAGAACTTTTCTTAGCAGGAGGCACTAGTGGTATAACCAGTGGGTTTGGTCAATCTTTTGGAACCTCTTCGGAATTTATAAATTGGATAGATAATAACTATCTCAACCGAAGAACATATCCATCAAAATTGACCAAATGGAATTATGATACAGGAGAAATAACACGCTCTTCCTATGGTTTAGATCCTGGCAGTATTGACATAGTTAGGTTTTATGATAATTATCATTCTATGCCTCTTTATCTCCAACCTTCTGCCTTTGATTCAGTGGTTTTCAATGATGATGATTATGTATCCATGGCACCGGGAATTAAAGGAAGTCATGCTTCTCACCCTGCATATAGCAGTGAATCTTTTCTTCAGGGTGTCGCTAGTGTCTTTAATATTTCATTAGAAGAATTAGAGATACCATACCCAATCTACGGTTTAACTTATCAAAACTCATCAATTTCTGTTGGAGAACAGATAATACCGTATCCAATTTTCCCAGTTATTTGGGACAACACATTGAATTTTAGTTATCTTTTCAGTGCAAGACAACTTTTTTACCCAGCAGGTCAACTAAAATACTTTGGTGTCACTGGAAGTACTATGGATTCTGATTTTTATTCGAAAATGAATGGTATTACAGAATGTTCTTACAAGTATAAAAACCTTTTCGAAACTTCTATTAATCAAGGCAACAGAGGGACAATATATAATATTCAATCTGGTTGGACTTTTGGTTTTAATCCTAACGGGTCCACTCCATTAGATAGACTCTCCCCATTGTCAGATTGGGAGGCTCCTAGCCCATATTCAATTAATACATACACACATCAAAATTTACCTATAGGTGACCCTGATGCATGTCCCGGTCCATACTATACTCCTTTTATTGATGTAAGGAAAACTTTCGATAAAGCAAGGGAACAGTGGGTACAAAATGGTAATAGTTATAAAGTTTCCTCTTTAGATGATATGGTATTTTTACCATCGGATAGTAATAATACAGCAAGTTCTTATTTGACATTTATCGCGAATTCTTGGGATCAAAAACCAATAAACGGAGCAGTATCAATAGGAATACCTTCATTCAGAGATTTTCCTGATGAGGTGGTTGGTAATCTTACTGTATTCGAAGCAGATCTATATACAAGTATTTTTGGATTACATTCGAATAATCTTGATTCTGGATACGGATTTCCAAACAGCCAAGCAACAAACTATTATGTGGGGAACACCACAGATAAAGTTCAAATAATACAAGAATGTGCAGAAGCAAACTTTTTAGATTATTATAGTCGATTGGTTGGAGTAGTTAATATTGCGAATATTTACACACCCACTCTGCCAAAAGGAACTTCTCATGGAGAACCCGGATGGTGGCTTAACCACCCAGACAGAATAAAATGGTGGGGATGTACATGTGCAGATTTGCCATCCTTCTTCCAAGAATTTTTCCATATGGGAACAACCCAGGCGGTATCATTAGGTGCAGGATTCCCACCGTCACCAACAGTTGAACCTTATGGTTGGCACGATATAGACTGTATAGAATTCGGTCCGAACGGAACAACAACAGATGTTTTGGCTCCGGGAAGCACCTATTGTGCATTTATAGGGTTTAGAAATAGACATCCAAGACTTTATATTCACAACACAGATTTAGCAGGAAATTCTTTTGGTGCAACCGCCAGTGAATATCCAAGTCCAATAAATCCATATACTCCATTCGTGGATGTACAAGGATCTTCATATATTATTTCTGGTACTACTACAGACACACATCCCGGGCTTGTTAGAGGTGGATCGTTTGCAAATCTATATGTGCCATTTTTAACTATGCCTGGATGGCGAACATTTGATGATATACCAGTAAATGGTGTGCCTTATGGACGATCTTCTTATAGCAGATGGCCAGGTGGTTATGATACACCGCAATCTTTAACTCTAAAACTAAAGAGCAAGTATAATACCGACTAGGAAAAATATATGCCAGTAACAGACAATATTTTTAACTTTCATTTTGCAGAAGTTGACGGTATCCACGACCCATCAAAATATTATATTAAAGATTATATCACTGCACCTTTAATTCTAGGAACCGACAATATAGCAACAGGTCCTGATACTTTTTATCTTCCAACTTATGAAAGATATTGGCAATCTTTATATGCTGGTTGTCAGGATATTTCTGACTATTTGACGTTTTGTCCTGTAGGTGACAGTTCATGGGATAGATCGTGGGAGATTCAATATACAAATCCACTTTTTCCTTGGGCAAGATCTGTTTTTAACCAGACTTATATCATAAGAAAAGCGGTTCTTTTAAACCGATTAAGAAGTACTGAAGTTGGGTACTATACTCATAACATACAAGGTATGGCAAATTATGCATCAACCGATCCTCAATCTGTAACAGGAGGATCTGAGTTGACTCCAGAAGAATGGGCATTTGTTTATGGGGCAAGCGGATTGACTGTTGAAGTATCTGGAGTCACATCTAATTGGAACGGAGAAGACGGTACAGGTGTTGGTGAAGGACCTCGAAGAGGTTTTGCTAGATCTTTTGGAAACGAAATCACCCCAACCGTGGAAGATGAATTCTTAAACACATCTGCATACGAATACGAGTTTCCAATTGTTGGAGATAAGTATTTTTACATAGAAACCGATAACGAAAATTATATGTACAGTTCACCAGTTTCTGCTGATATTGGTGGTTGCATTTCTAGAACTATAAGGGATGATAAATATAAATCGCCCGCAGGAACGTCTAGGGGTAGAATTTTAGACGCTGAATATGTTCAAACAGAATTAACAGATCAACAAAAAGAAGACTTATATTCTAGAAAAATTAATTTTATCTCCAGAGAAAACGATGGACAGTATTATCTTTTTGGAGATAAAACCAGAGCACCAGAAACTTCTACTTTTTCCAGAATAAATGTTTCTCTTCTTTTCGTTCAGTTGAAGAAATTGATCAAACCTGCAATTCGATCAGTTTTGTTCGAACAGAACGACTCGACGACCAGAACCAGAATATCTAACGAAATTAACAGATTACTTAGAAAGATTCAAGGAGAGGACGGAATTACAGACTTCAAGGTAGTTTGTGATGAAACCAATAATACTCCAGATATCATTGATTCTAACAATTTAGTGGTAGATGTCTTTGTAAAACCCAAGAAATCCATCAATTTTATCAAGATTCGGTTCACCAATACCGAAAATCTATAATTGATAAATACCTAAAGATAGATTTCTTCTCAAGGAGATAAAGATGGCTAGACCGAATGTAACCGTTATAGTCAATGATGAATCATTCGTGATAAGTGGTTCTGAAGCAGGAGGCGCTCACAGAGCGGGTTATCTCAGTGCTATGGGTAAAACCCTCGTTGATGCGCTAGGATATACAGCGGATAGAACAAGAAACTACATGGTTGTTGAATCTGTAACCGACTGGATTAACAGACTTCGATCAACCGCACCAACAGGATATGCTTCTGTTTATGGAGCAACTGGTTCCTACGAAGGTCCTTTCGGTGGACTTTCTGGAGGACAGCAGCAAAGCGGTAACCTGTACGCTGGTGGTACTCTAGAGCGTTGGCCCCTCGGACCAACAGCAGAGTGGAGACAAGACTGGTGGAACGTCCACAACTACCTTCAGTACGGCGGAACTGCGATTGTTGGTGCTTCTGCTGCAACTGAAGTTGCTTCCAAAGCACTTCTTTTACAGAAGTCAATTCAACTCGACTCTGTTTTCGGACCTACAGCAGCAAACAGTAATGTTTCTGCCGTGGCAACCACAAGAGGTGATTGTGTCGCAGTAGTCGGTATTGACTCTGGAACTGCTCCATCCGCTGCTGCGGTTGTTACAGCATCAGAAAATGTCATTCACGTTTACGGTGAGAAACTGCACAGAGATATCGCTAGAATCTCCACATCAGCAGTTGCAGACGAAAACCTCGTCACATCTTCTCTTGTAGCAGACGCTGCTGGATGCCTTGCAAGAACCGATAGAGTTGCTAACCCTTGGTTCTCCCCAGGCGGTGTTCGAAGAGGACAGATTCTCGATGTCGTAAGACTTGCGAGAGAACTCTCAGATGGTGATCAAGACACACTCTATGACAACAAGATCAACCCAGTCGTAAGTTTCCCAGGCGAAGGTACAATTCTCTTCGGTGACAAGACTGGTGCTGCTTCTACAAGCACTCTCAGCAGAATCAATGTTGCCAGATTGTTCATCTACCTGAAGAACATCATCGGAACCGCTGCAAGAACAATTCTCTTCGAGTTGAATGATTCAACAACTCGTAACCTGTTCATCAACGCAGTCACTCCAGTTCTTCGAAACATTCAGGGACAAAGAGGTATCACAGACTTCCGAGTTGTGTGTGACGAAACAAACAACACAGCAGATATCATCGACTCCAACCAGTTTGTTGCCGATATCTTCATCAAACCAACCAAGTCAGTTAACTTCGTAAGAATTCGCTTCACAAACAAATCGGAGTCAGCCGATCTAGGCTGATTTAGGAGGTAACTACTAATGGCAAGTAATAGTATCGACACATTTAAGGGAGAGTTTTACGGAGGAACCCGTCCGAATAGATTTGAGATTGTTGCAAGTCTACCAGACAGCGGTGTAATCGACACTTTCCATGCATATGCATTCAATCTACCAGAAGTATCAATTGGTGAAATTCCAGTTAACTATAGAGGTAGAACTGTTTATATTCCAGGCGATAGAGATTACAACCCTTGGACAATCACAATCCTCGACGATCGTTCAGGACCTGGTGCAAGCGTTTGGTATTCTCTACAGGATTGGCAAAACAAAATAAACGATCATGTAGAAAATGTTTCAGCAGATGGTTTTGCAAGCGGAAATAGAGGCGAGTGGACAGTCAAACATTTGGATCAACAAGCATCTCCAGGCGGAGATCCAGCAACTCTCAAGGAAGTTAAATTGGTAGGTTGCTGGTTAACAAACATTGGTCCGATTCAAATGAATGCTGCTGAGAAGAATGCACTAGTAACCTTCACAGCAACCGTTCGATATGATTATATCATTCCTAATCTGACCACAGCAACCAGTTCGACTGGTAAAGCGATAGGACAAGAAACATTTCAATGATTTACTAGGAGTAGTGTGAATGGCAATTGATATTTTTGGTTTTACAATCGGTCGCAAAAAAGATATCGGGAAAACCCTTCTCGATCCCCTGAACATCGGGATCGAGAAGGACCCCGAGTCTTTTGTTGCACCCGAAACATATGATGGTACATACACCTTTGAAGCAGGAGGAATCTTCGGAACCTCTGTTGATTTCTCTGGTCAAATAAAAAACGAGAACGCACTAATACAGCAATATCGTTCCATGTCTCTCTATCCAGAAGTTGACATGGCAATTGAAGATATTGTGAACGAATCGGTGGTTCCAGGCACTGACGTAAAGCCAGTCAAACTTAATATTGATGGACTTAAAGTTTCTGATATCGTCAAGAAGAAGATCAACAAAGAGTTTGACAATATTGTCAAACTCCTAAACTTTGATAACAGAGCACATGATATCTTTAGAAGATGGTACATCGACAGCAAGTTGTATTACCACATTCTGATTGAAGAGAATTCTCCAGAGAAGGGTATCGTAGAACTTCGTCCAATTGATCCAACAAAGATCAAGAGAATTCGAAAAGTAAAGAAAAAGCCCAAGAAGGGTGACATCGGACCAAAAGGTCCTTGGCAGAAACTTGATGTTATACAAGAGGTCGAAGAATACTTCATCTATACCAACACGGATAAAGATTCTCTATACCAAACCCCCACTTCCGGCTTAAAGATCTCACCAGATTCTATCTGTTACGTTCACTCAGGAATGATTGACGGTAATACTCGTCAAGCAATTGGTTATCTTCATAAAGCGATTCGTCCTCTGAACATGCTTCGTCAGATAGAAGATGCTGTAGTAATCTACCGTATCTCCCGAGCACCAGAACGTAGAATCTTCTACATTGACGTTGGTAATCTTCCAAAGCAAAAGGCAGAGCAGTACCTTCGAGAGTTGATGAACCGTTATCGAAGTAAACTTGTTTACGATAAGTCAACAGGTACGATTCGAGACGATAGGGATCATCTCTCAATGCTTGAAGATTACTGGCTTCCAAGAAGAGAAGGTGGTAGAGGTACAGAAATCACAACCCTGCCAGGTGGTCAAAACCTTGGTCAGATGGATGATGTTGATTATCTCCAGAAAAAACTCTATCAGTCTTTGAATGTTCCAATCACCAGACTCGTCAGTGAGAACGGGTTCAATATGGGTCGATCAGCGGAAATCAGCAGAGATGAAGTGAAGTTCCAGAAGTTTATTTCTAGACTTCAATATCGCTTTGCAGAGATGTTTATGACACTTCTGAAGACTCAATTGATTCTTAAAGGAATCACTACACAAGACGACTGGGACATGATTTCGAAAGATATGAAGGTTGTTTTTAATAGAGACACCTATTTTGACGAATTAAAGGAGAATGAGATACTTAGTGAAAGGCTAAATATGCTAGATAAAGTACAGCCTTTTGTTGGGGAGTTCTTCCCCAAGAATTTCATTTTCAAGAAAGTCCTTAAGTTAACAGACAAAGAAATCAAGGACATACAGGACGAACTAGAACAAGAACCAGCCATGGTTGAACAGCAACCACCGGAACAAATGGAGCAACAATAAATGAAACACCTGTCACCAATGATTAATTCAGCAATTGAAGAGGATAAGGAAGGATTCCTCGACAACTTTGTCAAAGAATTTGTTGACAGAGTTAACGAAAAAGTTGCTGCTATGCACAACGGTATCAAGAAGAACATTCTTCAATCAGAAGGTGTTTGGAATGAACCAGAAGAGATTGAAGAAGAAGTCATTCAAGAAGATTCAGTTCTTGCTTCCAAATGGGATTTGCTTCGTGAACATGTCAACGACTACAGATTCCAAACAATCGAAGAAGCAAAGAGAGCCATGCGTAAACTTCAGTCTGCTGGAATTTGCGAAACATGTGCAAAGCAAGTTGGTAACAGAATCTTCCTAGAATCTCTAGAGGATTATGATATCGTTACCAGCGTATATGACGCTCTTCTGGAAGAAATGGACGAACTTTACATTCCATTCTTTGAGTTGGCTACAAATCTTAAAGAGGCTATCAGAACTGGTAGCGTTGAAATGACACTCGAAGACGGTACAGAAGTCACAATTGAAAGCGAGATGGCTGAAGATATTGCCAGAGTTCATGATACTCTTACCAGAGAGAATCAGATTTCTTTCAGAGACGAAATTACTCTCAATGAGGAGTCATTCGAAAGAATGATTAACTTCGTTAACAAAGCAATTCAGAAACTTAATTCAGAGGAAGAACAATGAACCTTGGATCAGAAATAGTCAAAAATATTTTTGATGACAACGCAAAGGGTGTCATCGACACAATAAATCAGGCTCTTCTCGTAAAAATCAATGATCAAATAGAAGAGATGAAGAAGAATGTCATTGATTCTGTCTATGAAAACGATTTCTCCTACATGCTAGAAAAGAAAAAGCATAAAAAGGAGGAGGAGGAAGAAGAAGAAGATGAGGACGAAGATGAAGAAGAGGAAGATTTAGACGACAAGGATCTAGCAAACAATTATGGTGATAAGACTAAAATCACTAGAGGTGATATAATTTCTCAAGCGATTCATAACAAGAAGAAGAAGGGCAAGAAGAAATGAAACTTATTACCGAAATGAATGAAGATGTCCGCCTCGTAACAGAGGACAAGGACGGAAAGAAAAACTACTTCATTGAAGGTATCTTCATGCAAGCAGAGCAGAAGAACCGAAATGGTAGAGTTTATCCAATGGGTATTCTCGAAAGAGAAGTCAAAAGATACTGTCAAGATCTTGTAGAAAAGAAGAGAGCACTTGGTGAACTCAACCACCCACAAGGTCCAACAGTGAATCTTGACAGAGTTTCACACATGATTACAGAACTTTACTTCCGTGGTAACGATTGCTACGGTAAGGCAAAGGTTCTGGAAACCCCAATGGGTAAGATTGTAAAGAGTCTTATTGACGAAGGTGCCCAACTCGGTGTTTCATCCCGTGGTATGGGTTCACTCAAGGATATCGGTGGAATCAACGAAGTTCAACAGGACTTCATGCTTTCCGCAGTAGATGTTGTTGCAGATCCATCCGCTCCAAATGCTTTCGTTAACGGAATCATGGAAGGTGCAGAATGGGTTTGGGATAACGGTATTCTTCGTGAGAAAACGATCAACGAGTACAAGAAAGAAATTCAAAGAGCATCGAAGCATGAACTCGAAGAGAAGATGCTTAACGTCTTCAACAGATTCATGACAGATTTAAGAGGCTAATGTAGACGCTTTTAAGGTCAAAATATAAAAAAATATAAATAACTAGAAACCTCTGGAGGTTAAAAGAAATGAGTCAGACAGCAAAAACATTAGACACAGGAAGCGTAGAAGATACCAATCTTTACGCAGACACACAGGGTAAGGGAGCCAAGATTGCTACCCCAGTCGCCCAGCCAGGTACAGCCGAAAGAAACAAGGCTACAATCGCTGCCAAGCCATCAGACGCATCAGCAGTGATTCAAACACCTGATCAAGTTGTTCAACCTGTTCCATTCAGGGAGCACATTGAGCAGATGTTTGATGGAGAAGATCTCTCTGAAGAGTTTATGGACAGAGCAGAGACAATCTTCGAAGCAGCAGTCAGTGAAAGAGTTTCCCTCATCGAAGAAGAACTCAAGGAAGCAGTTCAAGAAACCTTCGAAGAAGAACTCGAAGCATTCAAGGCAGAACTAGTCGAGAGAGTCGATGACTACCTCAACTACGTTGTCGAAGAATGGGTCAAGGAGAATGAAGTCGCTATCGAGCAAGGACTCCGCACAGAAGTCGCTGAATCCTTCATCGGTGGACTCAAGACACTCTTCGAAACCAACTTCATTGATGTTCCAGCCGAGAAGGTTGACATCCTCGAAGATATCGTTAGAGAGAACGAGGAAATGACCGAGACTCTCAACGAAGCAATCAGCATTAACATCGAACTCAACAAGGTTCTTGCTGAGTACAGAAAGAGCGAACTCTTCGGACAAGTCGCTTCAGATCTCAGCGATGTTCAAATCGACCGATTCTCAAGAATGGTCGAAGGAATTGACTTCGAAGACGACGAACAGTTCGTCGGAAAACTCATGACTCTCAAGGAAAGTTACTTCGGTGATTCGGTAAAATCTTCCCGTCAAGACGAGGAAGAAGTTGCATCACCAAGCAAGTTCCTTTCAGAGAACAACTCACCAGTTAGCAGATATATCGAAGCACTCGATAGACAAGCAGAGAAAAAAAGGCTCTATGAAGCCTGAAAAAATATAAATATAGAGACATACAAAGGAGATACAAATGTCATCTGAATTCGAAAACTACGGAACACAAGCGTACGACGAACTTGTGGAAAAGTGGAACCCAGTTCTACAACACGATTCATTCGACAGAATCGGTGATTCATACAAGGCTAAGGTTACAGCAGTTCTTCTCGAAAACCAAGAGAAGGCTATGCGTCAGCAATACCTCGCTGAGGCTCCAACCAACGCCATGGGTGGTGGTTTCAGCGTTAGCCAGGGTGCTAACCAAGCAGGAAACATCGCTGGTTACGATCCAGTTCTAATCAGCCTCATCCGTCGTTCAATGCCAAACCTCATGGCATACGACATCTGCGGTGTTCAGCCAATGAGCGCCCCAACCGGCTTGATCTTCGCCATGAAGTCCAAGTACGACAACCAAGGCGGAAACGAAGCACTCTTCCAAGAAGCGTTTGCTAAGTTCTCCGGTAAGGGTGGTACTTCAGCCGGTGCAGCAACAACCGCCGCTGAGGGTGTTACCTTCACCGCAATTCCTGCCGGTATCTCAATGACCACAGCCGAGCAGGCTCGCGCTGCGATCTTTGGATCCGCTTTCCAAGGTATCTCAGCAGCCAACGCTGAAGATCTTGGTAACGGAACAGCATTCAACCAGATGGCATTCACCATCGAAAGAGTCGCTGTTGAAGCAAGAACTCGCGCCCTCAAGGCTGAGTACAGCACAGAACTCGCTCAGGACCTCAAGGCTGTTCACGGACTTGACGCTGAGACAGAACTTGCTAACATCCTCAGCACTGAGATCCTCACCGAGATCAACCGCGAACTCGTTCGCAACATCTACTTCAACGCCAAGATCGGTGCTGCTCAGCCAGACTTAAACGCTTACACAAGCGGTAATGGTAGCGGTGTCTATGACCTCGCTGCTGACTCAGACGGTCGTTGGTCAGCCGAACGCTTCAGAGGACTTATGTTCCAAATCGAGCGCGAGTGCAACGTCATCGCCAAGGAAACTCGTCGCGGTAAGGGTAACTTCATCATCTGCTCATCAGATGTTGCTTCAGCCCTCGCCATGGGTGGATTCCTCAACATCTCCCCTGCCCTCAACCAGCAACTCGATGTTGATGACACAGGTAACACCTTCGCCGGACTTCTTAACGGTAAGATCCGCGTCTACATCGACCCATACAGCGCAACAAACGCTAACTTCGTATGTGTCGGTTACAAGGGTACATCACCATACGACGCCGGACTCTTCTACTGCCCATACGTTCCACTACAAATGGTCAGAGCAGTCGGTGAGAACACCTTCCAGCCAAAGATCGGCTTCAAGACTCGCTACGGAATGGTCAGCAACCCATTCGCCGAGAACTCAAGCCTCACAACCGCTGGTGGTAACCAGTACTACAGACTCTTTGCTGTCAAGAACCTCCACGGTAACACCTGATAGAATTGAAGATCTGAATGGGAACGGGGAGAGAGCATATGCTCTCTCCCTTTTCTTTTATACATACTAAAACGGAGAATGTATGGCTGATCAATTCGAACCATTACCAAGAAGGTACAAAGACGTTCCAGACGTTGAATATCGTTCATATGGTGTGACTTACGACGGAACTCAAGATAATAATTTTCTGAACAGAAATTATTTCCAACTCAGCATTCCAAGAATTCCAAACTTCGAGCGATTTGTTCAAAGCGTAACCGTACCACAATTTTCTTTCAGTGAGTTGACACAGCCAACCACACTTGGACTCGCTCCAGCATTTCCAGGCAGTGGATATGAGTTTTCTCCCCTTGTTATTGGTTATGCAGTAGATGAAAGATTTCTAAACTACCAAGAGTTGTACAGGTGGATGGAATCAATGGCATTTTTGACAAATGAAAAAAGTCTCAACAACAGAAGAGAAAGCACCTCAGATATAACACTATCCATCAAGAATAGTGCTTACAGAGAAACCCATAGACTGGTATTCGTTGATGCATTTCCTCTGATACTAAGTCCAATTGAATTTACATCATTAGAACCCATAACTGCACCGATAACAGGAACAGTTACGTTTGGTTATTCCCATTTTGAATTACATGAAGTAGAGGTATAAACATGACACTAAGTGAATATCGGCAAATGGTTGAAGCCGATCTTAAGATTGATGAAACAGAACTTGACAGCGAATCCCTGAGAACTCCTCAACTACATTCGAAATACCTAAACTTTCTGACTGACGAAAAACTAAAAGCGTCTAAGTTAGAATACGACTACAACAGACTGAAAAAGTACAAATGGTTGTATTATACAGGTAAACTTTCGGAGGAAGAACTCGCCGACTTTGGTTGGGAACCATTCCAACTCAGCATTCTGAAAACTGACATAGATCGTTTTCTGAATGCGGATGAAGAACTTCAATTGATCTCCAACAAATTGGAGTATCAAAAATCTGTTATATATTACTTAGAGAACATCATTAAAGTTATCTCCAATCGACAATGGAATATTCGTTCTGCCATTGATTGGATCAAGTTTACAAATGGTCAATGAGTGAATTCAAGATAAAACAACTGGATGCGGTAAACCTCAAGGTTGAATGCGATAAAGGTTTCGCTAAAGAACTTAGCGACTTCTTCACGTTCATGGTTCCCAATTTTCAATACACTCCTGCATATAGAAACAAGTTCTGGGACGGCAAAATTCGCCTGTTCAATTTCTATAACAGAACCATCTATACGGGTTTACTTTCTCATCTGAAGAAGTTTTGCGAAGACAGAAACTATTCATATTCATTAGATCTTCACAAACAAGAAAATTATGGTTGTGAAGATATTGATACTTTCATAAAAGGTTTGAAGATTAGTGATGGTAAGAAAGAAATTAGTCTCCACGATCACCAATATAAGGCAATCAAAGAGGCTCTTTTGAATAAGAGATGTCTTCTTCTTTCACCGACTGGTAGCGGAAAGTCTCTGATAATCTATACTCTTCTTCGATACTACCTTTCATGTACAGATCCTTCTAAGAAGTTTTTGATCATTGTTCCAACCACAGGATTGGCTTCTCAGATGAAATCCGATCTGTTAGATTATTCGAAACTAGATCCTACTTTTAACGAAAAGGATATTCATGTCATATTTTCTGGTAAAGAAAAAGTTACTAGTTGCAGAGTGATTATTTCAACATGGCAAAGTCTTTATAAAATGCCAGAGTCATACTTCAACGACATAGAAGGTGTGTTCGGTGATGAATGTCACTTGTACAAAGCCAAGTCATTGGTTGACATGATGACAAAGATGAAGAACGCACACATTCGCATCGGAACCACAGGAACCTTGGACAATACCAAGACACACAAGTTGGTCATCGAAGGGTTGTTTGGTCCCACAATTCGTGTCACTTCGACGGTCAAGTTGATCGAGAAGAATATTCTGTCTCAACTCAAGATCAACTGCATAACACTCAAGTACGACGAAGAAAAGTGTGCTGAAGTAAAAAGGGCAAAGTATCAGGAAGAAGTTGATTGGCTTGTATCCAGTGATGAAAGAAATCAGTTCATTATTGACTTATCAACTAAATTGAAGGGAAACACGCTTGTACTGTTCAACTATGTGGAAAAGCACGGCAAACCTCTCTACGAGCGGCTACGGGACGCTACGGACAAGCCTGTGTACTTCATCCACGGTAGCACAGATGTTGAAGAGCGTGAAATGATTCGAAAGATCATTGATAAGAACGATAACTCCATTTTATTGGCATCATACGGAACATGTTCCACTGGTATCAATATCAAAAACATTCATAACATTGTTTTCGCCTTTCCCTCTAAGTCTGTTATTCGAGTTCTTCAGTCAATCGGTAGAGGACTTCGAACTTCTGACACAAAGGATATTGCAAAACTTTACGACATAGGTGACGATCTCTGCTACAAGAGTTATAAGAACCACACTCTCAAACATCTCGACGAGAGAATTAAAATATATACTAATGAAGGTTTTAATTATGAACAAATTGCCATACGGATTCGAGGAGGCTCAGATGAAAACATCCTATAGAATCATTAAATTAAGTAGTGGCGAAGAAATCATCGGAAATATCAAGGGCAAAGAGAATGGTAAGTTGATTCTTGAACGTCCGATGATTTTTAAAACACAAATCGTAATGAACGGTTGGAGTAATGCTCAGAAAGAAATGGTGTTTCTGAGAGACTGGATTGCCTATACTGATGACAATGAAGCAAAGATACAAGAAACTCATATCACATCCATCTTTAAGCCAGATGAACTGGTAGTGACGATGTACGATAAAGCCAAAGTCCAGATGGACGAAAACCCACCTAAAGCAACAACCGCTGATTTAGGTAAGGGTGATCATGGAACAGTTGAGGATCTGATTCGTCAAATGCTCAATATGGAAAATGAGGGAGATCCTCTGATGGATGTCTTCGACGGACCAGAAACAGAAGACGAGCAGGATCGAATCTATATGAATATGGATATCTCAATCGAAAACTTGAAAGATCTAGTTTCAGATGGTATAATCTCGCCTAAGTTTTTCAAGTATCTGGAACAAATGTATATGGGCAAGAGTAAAATGAATCCAGAAAATATCTCCGATGAATACACTGGAGACGATACGAATCATCCTGATTACGGAAATCGTTGGACTGATTGGGATTCGGACTTATCTAATGAGGACTATAAGTAACTTTATATTTCCTTTCTCTCCCTTAACACAGGGAATTATAAGGGTGAAACAAGACTTGTCAAGAAAAAAAAGTTGACAAATAAAACGTGGAGTGTAAAATTCGTCTATGAAAAAAAGTACGCATTATATCGACAATGATCATTTTTACAATGAGATGAAAGACTGGATTAAGTTGGTTAAGGAGGCAGAGAACGAAGGAGATCCTATGCCTCCTGTAACCGACTACATCGGTTTGTGTTTTATGAACATAGCAGAGAACCTCTCGAAGAAGGGAAACTTTGTGAAGTATTCCTTTCGGGATGAGATGGTCAGTGATGCAATAGAAAACTGCATCATGTACGCACATAACTTTGATCCAGACAAATCAAAGAATCCATTTTCTTACTTTACACAGATAACTTATTTTGCTTTTCTTAGAAGAATAGAAAAGGAAAAGAAGCAGATGTATATCAAGTATAAGTTGATGGAAGAGAATCCAGAACACACATGTAAATGGTTCAAGGAAAACTATTTCGAAAAGAATACTGATAAGACAGTAGAAGAGGCTCTCAAGGAAGAGTTTGAATTGACAGACAAAGATATAGATAAGTTTTCTGGAAAAGGGAAAAAGAATAAATGAAAATAGCGTGTGTGAATGATTCGCATTTCGGTGCGAGAAATGATTCATCTTTATTTTTAGAACACTTCATATCATTCTACGAAAATGTTTTCTTTCCTTATCTGAAAGATAACGACATAAAGAATGTCATTCATCTTGGTGATTTTTTCGACCGTAGAAAGTATGTGAACTTCAGTACTCTAAAGATGGTGAGAGAAAAGGTATTGACACCTATGGAGGAGATGGGTGTCAATATCAATTTATTACTTGGAAACCACGACACTTATTATAAGAACACCAACAAGGTGAATTCACCAAAGGAACTTCTGTCTGGTTATTCGAACATACACATACATGAAAAGCCTGTTGTAGTTGAATATGATGGCTTATGCGTCGGACTTGTTCCGTGGATTAATGAAGAAAACAAAGATGACTCGTTGAGTTTTCTTTCTTCGTGCAAATGTCCAATCGTTGCTGGGCATTTTGAGTTCAATGGTTACGAAGTTCTTCGAGGTGTGAAGTTCAGTGGTGGTATGTCAGATAGTTGTGTGAAGAGATTCGAGAAAGTATTGAGTGGGCATTTTCATTCAAAGAGTCACAACAACAATGTCTTTTATCTTGGTACACAATACCAGATTACTTTTAGTGACCTGAATGATGTGAAAGGTTTTCACGTTCTCGATACAGAGACAAGGGAACTAGAGTTTGTCGAGAATCCAGAGAGAATGTTCTACTCATTTGTTTATGACGATACAGACAAAGAGTCACTCAAAACTCTCAAGAGTCAACTCACTAAAAAGTTAGAGAACAAATTTGTGAAGATAGTTGTAGAGAATAAAACTAAATCAAGTATGTTCGAAACATTCATTGATGCTTTATATGAACTTAATGTAGCGGATCTGTCTGTCATAGAAGACTTTTCTACAAATCTTCAGGATGATGAAAAGGTGGATCTTGCACAAGATACTCTTACGATCATCAATACAGAACTTGATTTAATTGAAACCGATTTGGATAAAGAGTCACTAAAGAGAATTATGAAAAACCTTTATATGGAGAGCATAACAAATGAAGAGTGAGGAAATATCAGTCACTGAGGAACAGGTTCCAGAAACCGCTCAGTTTGATGAAAACCAAGAAAGAGTTGAAAGAATCAAGAAGGCTTCTTCTGCATATCGTATGGAATCATCTGTGGATGGTGTTCGCAGTGGACCTACAAAGATTGTTCCGTCGAAGGCAAAGTGGGAATCATCTGTTGAACTCACTGTTGATTCTACTGGACTTTCGAAGGTAATTACTAGCAAGGATGTGAATAGGGGTGATCTTCTAGAAGAGTGCTACTACTATGTTCTCGAATCCCGCCGAGATGATTTTATTGCTTCTCTTCGAGATAAGGTTGCCGCTTATCTTTTCTGGTGTCTACCAGAAGATGAAAACGTGTACAAGTCCGATGAAGTTGGGAATCATGTCATCATTCCTCTTGGAAATGCTTTTGCCTATAATTCATCTAGCACACCAAATGCATATTTCCAGTTCGATTCAAAGATGCGAGTTCTTCGATTCTATGCCCTGAAGGATATTAAGTCTGGAGAAAACGTAACTATTGGATACCCAAACAATGGTATAGGACCATCTGGTATGTCTCCTGAGAAGTATAAAGACTTGACAGGGGATGTTATAAAGCATAAAATAGAACAACCTAAGAAGAGTGGTGGTTGCTCCGCGTGTCAAAAGAAGAAAGAGGAGATGGAAAAGGCTATTGCGGAAAAGCAACTCACCGAAAAGAAATTTCGATCAAGAATTGTTGAAGAAAGTGTTTGATGATAAACTTTAAAAAACTAAAATTCAAGAACTTTGGTTCATTTGGTAATTCCCTTACCGAAATTGATTTTACTGAGAACAACTTGATTTTAGTTTCTGGTTTGAACGGACGGGGGAAGTCATTTGCTTACCTTGATGCAATAACATTTGCATTATATGGCAAACCGTTTCGAAAGATAAATATTCCTCAACTTGTCAATACGATTAATGGCAAAAACTGCTTAGTTGAACTGGAGTTCTCTATTGGATCTTCAACCTTCAAGATAAGAAGAGGATTATCTCCGAAACTCTTTGAGATTTACAAGAATGATGTTCTGATTGATCAGAACGCAAAGTCCAAGGATTATCAATTGTTGTTGGACGAGCAAATCTTAAAGATGAACTATAAGACGTTTACTCAGGTTGTCATTCTAGGCAGATCTTCCTTCGTCCCGTTCTTGCAGTTGTCTCCAGCAGATAGGAGACAAATTATTGAGAATATTTTGGACATCAATGTTTTCTCCAACATGAATCAAATAGCAAAGGCTAAAGTATCATTATTGAAAGAGAATATTAATGATATTCAGAAAAAAATTGAAACAACCGAAGAAAAAATTCAGTATCAAGAAAAGTATATCCTTAAACTGGAAGAGCAAAGAAACTCCTCAAAAACTAAAACCGAGGAGAAAATGGATACTCTCAAGAAAGAAATAAAGACTCTGATCGAGTCTATAAAATCTTTAAAGGAATCTGTTCATGATGGCATCGGTGAAGACTCTCTTGATAATCTGAGAGACAAAAAGTCTTCGTTAAATTCCGAGAAGAATACAGTCGTGAACAAGATTACCTCTGCACAAAAGAATCTAGATTTCTATGAAGACAATGAAAACTGTCCTGTATGTAAGCAGTCTATAGACTCACACTTCCGAGAGAATAAGATTAGTGAATCGTCTAGTTCCATTCAAACCTTTGAAACTGAACTAGATGGTATCAAGAAAACTATAGAGGAATGTGAAGCAGAAATAAAAGAAGTTTCTGATAAGCATAAAGAGAATCAGAAGATTCAAGAACAGTATAGTATCAACATGAAAGTTCTTCAGAATTACCAGAAGGAATACGAAGAACTGGAAAAGGAACTTTCAAAAGAACCTGAGAATCAAGAAGAACTAGAAAAAGAAACTCAGGATCTTCATGATCTGAACATTGTTCTTGAGAGCCAAAAGCAATCTTTTGAAGATTTTAAACTGCAAAAGAAAGAGTATGACATTTGTGTTTCTTTGCTGAAGGATGGTGGTATCAAGAGTAAGATCATCAAACACTACTTGCCTCTTATCAACCGTGTGATCAATACCTTCCTCACTAACATGAACTTCTTTACAAACTTTGAATTGAACGAGGAGTTTGAAGAGATCATAAAGAGCAGACACCGTGATAAGTTCTCTTATATGTCTTTCAGTGAAGGAGAAAAACTCAGGATTGATCTTGCACTTCTATTTGCTTGGCGGGAAGTTGCTAGAGTAAAGAACAGTGCAAATTGCAATCTTTTGATTCTTGATGAGATCTTTGATTCTTCTCTCGACTCGACTGGTACGGAAGAACTGATGAGGAATTTGAAGACACTCAAAAAGAATGGTAGTGTAATTGTAATCAGCCATAAGTTGGATCAGTTGGCAGATAGATTTGATAAGACAGTTCTAGTGGAAAAGAAGAACAACTTTAGTTCTATAAAGATAAAATGAGTTTATTTGAAGAAACCGTAGAAGATTACCTCCCGTTAATTAAAGACTGGATAGATCCTCTTCCCCCTCCGATTGTGGAGGAACATGAGGGATTTCTAATTGTTCGAGATGATTTGATCGGAGGTGGATCTAAAATCAGATTTGCTGATTATCTAATCCGATCACAGCCTGAAATTAAAGAGTGGGTGTATGGGAGTTCTCCTGCAACTGGCTATGCACAGATATCTCTTGCTCGTCTATGTACTAAGTACGACAAGAAGGCTGTTATCTTTATGGCAGATAGAGCAGTCGAAAAAAGACACCCTTACCAGTTGCAGGCAATACAAGAGGGTGCTATAATGAACTGGGTTCCAAACGGAATGCTTTCCGTTACGGAAAAAAGAGCAAGAGACTATGTATCAGATAATCCTACATCTCGTCGATTGCTTCCTATTGGTTTTGACGACCCCACGGTCATCGCGTCGATCATTCGTGTGGCACAATCTATGGATGTTTCACCCAGTGAGGTTTGGACGGTTGGTTCTTCTGGAACTCTTACTAGGGGATTACAACTCGCTTGGCCGGACGCGGAGTTTCACTGTGTTCGGGTGGGACACACGGGAACATATGGTCGGGCGAAAATTTACAAGTCGTCCTATGCTTTCAACAAACCGACGAAGGTTCTTCCCCCGTTCCCGTCGGCGCCCACCTATGATGCGAAAGCGTGGGAGTTTATGTTAGAACACGCCTCACCAGGCGCTCTTTTTTGGAATGTAGGTGCATGAATATACCATATGAACGAAATGAATATGTGATCAATCACAAGATGAATGTCTGTTTCGAGGATCTTCTCGAAATGGATGAGACACAATTTAGACAGTGGGTAGGTGAAATGCGTAATGCACTTTCCCATTCATGGGACACTTATGGTTGCCCACCAAGAACTGGAAAGTCGGTTCAGGATATCATCGAAAACTGGAATAAGTTAGAAACATATCCTGTACACGAATTCGAGTTCGATGATGAATTGAGCGATGTCCCTAGAGATGTTATCATCAACAAGTCTAGAGGTGGTTCTGAAGTTGATCAGTTCTTCGAGAACATGTTTCGAACTCGCATCAACTATACTGATAAAGATAATGGGTATTCGATTTACGATCTGATTGCGGATCCTAGTAGATTTGAGCAAGTCTATAAGGGATCTCTAAGACACTTCCGTCGAGACTCTTTCTATAACTACGCACTATCTGCAATCAAAAATAGTACGAAGTATTCTATTGTCAGTGTCGATTCTGGTGAGAAGTGGATCGAGGCTTTCTTTACTCAATCAGATATCTTCAAGGGATATGACTTTTTACTTGAGCAAGTGAAGTTCAGAGAGGGAATGAACACTGGTTACTTCCAATTAGAGCAGTCAGATATTCTTCAATTGACAAAAGATCAGGTTCAAAAGTTTAAGGATTGTGGTTGGCTTAAGTATCGGCATCACTCTACCTTTGATATCGAGAACATGCCTGATGATCGGATCTATTCGATTCGGTTGTACCAGAAGGGTAAGAAGATCTTTCCTTCGTGCTTCAAGGCTTTTCGTATCGGATACATTCAACCCGCAGTCAATTTCCCACCCATGACTGCTAAATATCTCTATGAAAGATTTACTGAACATGTTAAGACTAAAGAAACTTTATACATTTATGACCCGAGTGCTGGCTGGGGCGGGCGGATTCTTGGTGCTATGTCTATGCGCGATGATCGCCGCGCCCATTATCTTGGTGTTGACCCCAATCCTGATAATTATTTCGATAATGGCGTTTCTAAGTATTCTATGGTCGCTGATTTCTACAACCAAAGGACCACCAGATCCAATTCTTTCTTCTCCGACACAAATGAATACACATTATATCAGTTAGGATCTGAAGAGGTTAGCAAGAACTCAGACTTTCAGCGGTACAAAGGAAAGATCGACTTGATCTTTACCTCCCCACCGTACTTCAACAGAGAAGCGTACAGTGAGGACGAGAATCAGTCTTACAAGAAGTATGGTTCGTCATACGAGTCTTGGAGGGATGGTTTCCTGCGTCCCACCCTAGAGACTTGTGCAGAGTGGCTTGCACCTGGCAGATATCTGTTATGGAATATTGCCGACATTCTCGTTAAGGGTGACTATCTTCCTCTAGAAGAAGATTCTAAAAATATTCTCGAAGAAATGGGGTTGGAATATAAATATAAACTGAAAATGGCTTTAGAAGGAATGCCTGGGCAAAATAGGGTGGATGAAAATGGGATACCTTTGTGTAAAAACTATTGCAAAGTGAACGGAAAGCATCTAAAATATGAACCCATCTATGTCTTTTGGAAACCGGAATGAAACTGCAAGAAGAAACAATTGGATCAGTTCTTGACAAAATGGTTGACGACTACATCGTCAACCTCCGCGAAAATGGTTCGATCAGAAAGCCAAACATAAAGAATCTTGTTAAGGTTTACAAGCCAGCCAAAAAGGATCTTCGAGATCTTTTACAGGATTACAATATTTTACTTAGAGATGTCACAGATGCCATTGACGAAAAGAATGAGGATGTTGTTGAGGCTTGGGATTTTCTGAACAAAACTAAACTGAATCATCTTCGAGACTTTGTTGAAAATGTTTCTTCCTTCTTGGAAGAGAACAGTAAGATCAAGAGGCGAAGGAAGAGGGTTAAGCCAGAGATCTTAGTCAAGAATGTTCAGTACAAGGAAAGAGTAGAAAATTTTGAATCAGTTGATCCTGTGAAGATTATCGGATCTAAATACTTGGTGTGTTACAATCTGAAGTATGACAAGGTTGCCTTTTATGAAGCCACCGATGAACTGTCAGTGAAGGGAACCACGGTGCAAGGTTTTGATCCAGAGAAGTCTTTTGTCAAGTCTGTCGGCAGATCAAAATTGACATATAAGTCGATCGCTGCCATGGGCATCAATAGCATCAAGTCAGAACTTCTTAAGATTAAAGCCAAGAATCTTCCTGCTACGGGAAGAATAAATTCAGACACACTTTTACTAAGAGTATCAAGATGAATGTAAGAGGGGAATATCAGGAATACGACGAGAATGGTGAACCCGTTCAATACTTTCTCGACGATGTTGTAGAGTACAACAAGAAAACATATGTTGCCACTAGATCTGAAGATTTAGGTCATCCGATTCATGATGACAGTGGCTGGTTTCTTCTTGGACCTGGTGCATCTTTTTTCCGAACAGATTATGAGCCAATGTTCACCAAGGAGGGTGATAAATGGTTTGACACTACAACTGGTATAATGTATACTAGACATCAGCAAGACGATGGTGTCTTGTTTTGGATTGAAACGTGATTTTACTTGATAACAACCAAATACTAATTGCTAGCATTTTCCAATCACTGAAAAACCCAGAACTAGAAGAAAAGAACTTTCTTCGTCATTTGGTACTCAACACCTACCGAATGTATAGATCCTCCTTCAAAAAGGAGTATGGGGATCTGGTAATCTGTCACGATTCGTCTAACTGCTGGAGGAAGGATATTTTTCCAGAGTACAAGGCAAACCGAAAAGAAAGGCAGAAGACAGATTCTGTTGATTGGAACGATATCTACAACAAACTTCATGAACTCCGTGAGGAGATCAGTAAGAATTTTCCTTACAAGAATATTCGGGTAGAAAGAACAGAAGCAGATGATATCATTTCTGTCCTTGCTACAAAGTATTCTAAAACAGAAAAGGTTCTGATCGTTTCTAATGATAAGGACTTTAAGCAGTTGCTTCATCTACCAAATGTGAAGCAGTATGCACCGATGGGCAATTCGTTTGTTGAGTGTGAGAACCCTCATGACTTTCTACTTCAACATATTATGATGGGTGATGCGTCAGACGGCATTCCAAATGTTCTCTCTGACAATGACACCTTCGTCGTAAAAGAGAAGAGACAGAAGAGACTCACAAAGAAGATGGTTGGTTTGATTCTAGAAGAGTATGAATCGAACAATATTCCTCCTTCTTTTTGTTCTGATGGATGGGAAAGAAACGAGAAATTGATTGATCTTTCGAAGATTCCTGATAACATACAGCATTCCATTCTGGAAGCGTATGAGAACGCGGAGTGTGGAGATAGATCTTCAATGCTCAATTACATGATTGAGAACAGGCTTAAAAATTTAATAAACAGTTTGGAGGACTTTTAATGAAAAAGTCGAGGAAGAAGAGTGCGGAGCCTGACAGTTTTGATCGTCTAAAGGCAAAGCATAGTAAGAAACTTTTCCGCACAAAAAAGAATCAGCATAAGGTTATACTTAAAAACTACACCTCCAACAACTTGGAGGACATTGAACAGGTAGATGAATTGGAGAATATAGACTAATGACAGAAACCACCGTGAAACTTGGAAGAGAAACCCTTGCAATTCTTAAGAATTTTGCAACACTTAATTCCAACATTTTGATCAATGAAGGTAACAAAATTCAAACTCTCACTCCCACCAAGAATGTAATGGCTGTTGCTTATGTGCAGGAACAGTTTCCTTCTCGGTTTGGTATTTGGGATCTGAACAAGTTCCTTTCAACTATTTCGTTGTTTCGTGATCCTCAGATGGAGTTTCATGAAAAGTATGTGATCATCGGTGATCCAAGTGGATCCTCGGTGAAGTATTATTTTTCAGATGAAAGTCTTCTGACAGTTCCTACGAAGGATATCAACATGCCTGATACTGTTCTCAGTGTTATACTGAGTCAGCAGATCTTTACGGAACTTCAGAAGGCTTCTTCTGTTCTTCAACTTCCAGACTTGACGATTCGACCAAGCGAGGATGGAAAGAATATTCTTGCCGTTGTTGACGATCGACAAGATCCTACCAGCAACAACTACTCTGTTGATCTTGGTGTGAACCCTTGTGAGGAGGACTTTGTTTTCAACTTCAAGTCAGATCTTCTTCGAATGTATCCTGGCGATTACACGGTCAACTTTACAGAGACAGTAATCAGTGAATTCGTGAACGCGAACATTGATTTGACGTATTATATTGCACTAGAGTCCTCTAGCAAGTACGGAGGTTGATTTAATTTATGCTAGATCATGGTTTGTTCGTCGAGAAGTATCGTCCCCAGACACTTAGTGATTGCATACTTCCAAGTGAAATCAAAGACACTCTCACCAAGATGGTGGAGTCTGGTGAATGCCACAACCTGCTTTTTCATGGTGGAGCAGGTTGTGGTAAAACCTCCGTTGCAAGAGCAATCTGCAACGATCTTGGAGCAGATTACATTCTTATCAACTGCTCTGAGGATGGAAATATTGACACCCTGAGAACAAAGATTCGAAGTTTTGCAAGCACTGTTTCTTTGAATGGTAATGCAAAGGTTGTTATTCTAGATGAGTTTGATTACAGCAACGCTCAGAGTATTCAACCTGCTCTTCGTGGAGCGATTGAGGAGTTCTCTAAGAACTGTCGATTTATCATCACTTGTAATTACAAGAATCGAATCATCTCCCCGATTCATTCTCGGTTCACGAATGTTGATTTTACAATCAAGAGTGATGAGAAGCCAAAGATTGCACTGAAGATTCTTGGAAGGATTCAAGATATTCTGAAGACTGAGGGTATTCAATACGATCAAGAAGTTCTTGCAAAACTTATCACCAAGCACTTTCCAGACATTCGTAGAATGCTGAATGAACTACAGAGGTATTCGTACAACGGTTCAATTGATGTTGGCATTCTTTCTTCGATGGGAGATGTTCATGTCAAGGATTTGATGAAAGCGATGAGTCAGAAGAACTTTGCTGAAGTTCGTAAGTGGGTTGTGAACAACCTAGATAATTCATACTCTGATATTTTTCGATCAATCTATGAGGGACTGTCCGAGTATGTCAAGCCAAGTTCTATTCCACAAGCAATCGTGACTCTTGGTGAATATCAATACAAGGCTGCTTTTGTTGCGGATCAGGAAATTAATCTAACTGCTCTGATGGTGGAGTTGATGATGGAGTGTGATTTCAAATGAAAGTCTTCGGTATAGGAATGTTCAAGACAGGAACTACCTCTCTCGAAAAGGCGTTAGGTGTTCTTGGTATCAGACATATTCCAGCAGCAGATTATGGAAATTTATTTTCATCCTATATGGATGATGTAAACAGGGAGTATGATCCAGATGGATTTACTCCAGAAGAAATTGAAGCCATTAAAAATGTAACATCTCGTTTCGATGCATTTAGTGATCACCCTTGGATGTGGTGCTACAGAGTTTGTCATCGGTTGTATCCAGACGCTAAGTTTATTTTGACACTTCGGGAAAATTCTGATAAGATAGCAGACAGTGATATAAATTTCTGGAAGATGCATGGTGCAACCGAAGACGAGATTCCAGATAGAGAAGATTTTATTCTAAGGTATGAGAATCATAATGATATGGTTCGAGATTATTTTAAGGATAGTGATAACTATATCGAACTTTGTTGGGAGAATGGTGATGGATGGGAAGAACTTTGTCAATTTTTAGATCTTCCTTTACCAAATGTAAAATTTCCTCATAAGAACAGGGGTGTATATTCATGAAAAAGTTTGTTCCAGTAAGAGATCTAGTAGCACTAGAAACCACTCTAAAGGAAAAGAAGACAACCGAGCAAGGTATTATCTACACCGATAATCAAATTGAAGATAATTACTACGTTTGGAGTACAGTATATGCGGTTGGTCCAGAAGTTACCGATGTAAAGCCTGGGGATCAGGTTCTATGGAAACTCGGATCTAATGATGGTGCCTTCTACAAGGATGGTGATTTTGTTGTGGATGTCGTGAAGTTCTCTGATCTATTGGTTGTACGAAATGAACCTGAGTGATTTCCTAAATTCTATTAATCATAAGAAGAATAATCTCTTTCAAGAAAACGAAGAGTTTGCTGAAAAGTCGTATTTACCCTATATCGTAAATAGGTGTCTATCCTATTTTCCAGATACAATTCTTCATGCCAATCTGATGAACATGAATTCTGGACTTCCGAAACGAATGCAGTATGAGTATTACCTCAACAGCATTCGGAAGAACAAGAGATTTTCCAAGACTCATAAGAACGAGATGACTGATGAAATGTCTGTTGTGATGAAGCATTTTTCGATCTCCAGATCTAAGGCAAGAGAGATTATTCCTCTGCTCAAGACTGAGTTCTTGGATGAACTGAAGGACATCTACCTCAAAAATCACTAAAGTATAAATACTAAAAAGTGAATAGAGGTATAACAACATGGAAGATGTATTTAAAGGATTGGGTGTACGAGTTAAATTAGAAGATGAAGATGACTTTCTGATCATAAAAGAAACTCTGACAAGGATGGGAGTTTCTTCTAGAAAAGAGAATAAGTTATTTCAGTCTTGCCATATTCTTCACAAGAAGGGAGAATATGCGATTGTTCATTTCAAAGAATTGTTTATTCTAGATGGATTAGAAAGTGACATCTCAGAGAGCGATGTAGGTAGAAGAAATCTTATTGCAAAACTTCTTGAAGAATGGGAACTTTGTGATATAATCGACACAGATCGAATAAAGGAACCTCTTGCGAGTATGGGACAGATAAAGATTCTTTCTCATAAGAACAAGCATGAGTGGGAGTTGATACCGAAATACCACATAGGAAAATGATTTATGAAAGTGATTAGTTTTTATACTGTAGGTGACGACAACGATTATTACGAAAAATGTGCTGAACGACTTCGAAAGAATTGTTCTGACCTAAAAATAGATTTGGACTTGGTAGAAAAGAAATCGCTCGGATCTTATCGAGTTAATTGTCTCTCAAAACCCCAGTTCATTCTCGACAAACTACAAGAGCATAATCAACCTGTTACATGGATTGATGTCGATACTATTTTTAGACAGTATCCGGTGGATTTTTATAACGAAAACTTGAAGAATGTTGACATAGCATTCTCCTCTTCGATACCAAGTCTGGCTGGAATGAAAGCATCTCCTTTGTACTTTGCGAACAATGAAATTTCCAAGTCATTTCTTGGGGAGTGGATTCATATAGCGTCTGAAGTTTTGAAGCAGATGGATGTGAATTTCGATCATGAGATTTTATTTGGTATGTTTGAAAGACATAAGGAAGATTGTATGTACGGAGTATTCCCTCCAACATATTGTGTCTGGCCAGGTCACTCGAATGAACACACCGTGATCGAAATGGGACTTTCAGACGTTCCTGACAAGGTGGAAGTTTTGAAGAAGATGGGAATTGATGGTGACCTTTTGAATGCTCAGACGACAGGAATATTATGAATCGAATACAATGTATAGGTGCTGGGTTTGATTTAAATCATTCTACATGCTCAAACAAAAAACCAAAAACATTCGAGTGGACTTCGGATCCAGTCGAGAATCAGATTCTAATCGACAAAGCGATTTTGTTCTCGAATAAGATAGATAAAGGTTCTAGTAAGAAAAGATATGGATGGGTTTGCGAGTCTACGTCTATTGTTCCTGATGTCGTCGATGCTTTGTTTCATTATCATAAAATTATTTTCCAAGAAGGGAACTTTGAAGGAATATTTACATGTAGTGAAAAGTTATTAGATCTCGACGAAAGATTTATTCTTTGCCCTCCAGTCAGTAATCTTCCTTGGATTCCAGAAGATGGGTGGAATATCTACCCAAAGACAAAGAGTATATCAATGTTCTGTTCACCCAAGGTTATGTGTGAGGGACACCGATTTAGACATAAGATAGCGGAAAAGAATCTTTCCAATCTAGATCTATTCGGTGGTGCTTTTGGATCACCACGGATAGGAATGTCAAACGATTTAAATACAAAATGGAATGACAAGAGAGATGGATTGTGTGATTATCGTTTTCACCTTGTTATCGAGAACGAGAAAGAGAATAATTATTACACAGAAAAACTAACAGATTGTTTTGCAACGGGTACTATTCCAATTTACTGGGGATGTGATAATGTTGGTGACTTTTTTGATGAGCATGGTATAATAAAGTTCACGGAAGATTTTGATCTAAATACATTGTCTGAAGAGTTGTATGAGGAGATGTTGCCTCATGTGAAGAATAATTTGGAAATTGTGAAATCTTTAGAGATGGTTGATGATGCAATCGCAAGACATATTTTCGACTAGAGACTATTTAATAACAGGTGGTTCTGGACTGGTTGGAACTGCGTTGAATGGTGGTAAAAAACCAAGCAGTTCGGTTCTTAACTTACTGTCCCCCAAGTCAACATTCGAATGGTTTGAAAAAAATCGAGTAAGGAATGTTATACACTGTGCAGGTAGAGTTGGTGGTATAGGTGCAAACTCTGCTAAAAAAGGAACATTCCTTCGTGAAAACTTGATGATGACTATAAACTTGTTTGAGTCATCAAGAGTTTCTGGTGTCGATAAAATTGCTTCATTTCTTTCGACATGTATTTTCCCAGACAATGTTAAGTATCCTTTGACTGTCGATCAGATCTTTAATGGTCCTCCCCATGACAGCAATTATGGTTACGCACATGCAAAGAGAATGCAATATGTTCAAGCGATGGCTTATAGGGAAGAATATGGCATGAACATTGTTTCTTTGGTTCCATGTAACATCTACGGAATTAATGACAATTTCAACATGTCTTCTGGTCATGTAATACCATCGTTGATTCATAAGTTTTATGCTGCGATGAAGAATAAGACTAATGTTGAAATCTGGGGAACTGGTAGAGAAAAAAGAGAGTTTCTTTTTGCGAATGACCTTCACCAGATCGTTGCATGGGTAATGGACAACTATAATGAGCAAGAACCTTTGATAATTTCTCCAGATGAAGAGTATGAAATAGGCGATGTAGTAGAATTGATAAGAAAAGAATTTGAATTTAAGGGAGAAGTCACTTATAATGGTGAGATGTCTGGACAATTCAGAAAACCATCAGACTCTTCTAAGTTAAAGAAACTGATGAATCCAGAGTTTACTACGTTGGAAAGTGGTATCAGGCAAACAGTAAATTGGTTTGTGAAAAACTATAAAAAGGCTAGAAAATGACAAAGATTTTTGATGAATGGAAGTTGATGGATGAAGCAATTCCTCAAGATCATCTGGAGGAGATGTCTAACTTTATTCTGTCTGGTAATAAATTAACCTATGGCGAAAACATTAAACGGTTTGAGAATGCGTGGTCAAACTGGCAAGGATGTAAGTATTCCGTTTTTTGTAACTCTGGATCATCTGCAAATTTTCTTGCAGTGAATGCTGTTGAGCCAGATCATGGTAAAGCACTCTGGGTTTCCTCTGCTTGCACATGGTCAACAACAGTTTCTCCTATCATGTTGAAAAATGATCACCTTCAATTGTGTGATGTAAATCTGAATAACTTTGCACCCGATCTAAACGTACTCGAAGAGATTTTTAGGAATCAATCCCCGAAGTATCTTTTCTTAGTTCACCTTCTGGGGTTTAATTGTTATTCCGAGGAACTACAACAACTCTGTAACATGTATGGTGTAACAATTCTAGAAGATTGCTGTGAAGCGCACGGTGCAAACTACAAGGGAACAAAGGTTGGTAACTTTGGTAAAACCTCATCATTTTCTTTCTACTATGGTCATCATATGACCACCATTGAAGGTGGTATGGTTTGTACTAATGATGAGTCTATTTACAAGAGACTTCTTCTTCTCCGTTCACATGGACTCATGAGAGAGTTGCCTCAAGAAATGCAACAGGAACATCTTGAAGAGATGGTAGATCCTAATTTTACTTTCTTGATTCCAGGCTTCAACATGAGATCTACCGAGATCAATGCCATACTTGGTATGAAACAGATAGAAGATCTGGACAGTAGAATAGAAATTAGAAATGAAAACTATTTTAGATTTTGTGACAGACTAGATGGAAACAAGTATGAAAATAACTTTGATCGAACTGGAATGTCCAACTTCTGTTTTCCTGTAATCAGAAAAGATGGTAGAATCTCTGAAGTTAAGAAAACATTACTAGAAAACAAAATTCATATTCGACCAATAATCGCTGGTAGTTTGTATGAGCATCCATTTATGAAGAGTGTTAACATGAAACGCTATGATAAGAACTCTTCATATATTCACAACAACGGAATTTACGTTGGTAATAATCACACAATAAATAATGACATGGTAGATTATTTAACGGACACTCTAAATGCTATATGACCCTGTTATAAAGAACGGAGAATATCTTTATCGCCCAGATTTAAAGTATGAATTTCCAGTAGAAATTCACTTTACAAGAATGGAAACTTTTGACGACGAAAACTCGTTCAAAGTTTTAGTTCTTTCCAATGAATCAATGATGTCTCCAAACAGATCAACAGTTGATGATGTGATTCGATATCATCAAAGATATGATCTGATTCTTTGTGCAGATGACTATATCATAACCTTTTGTCCTAATGCAATACTGTTCCCGTATGGAAGTACTTGGTTAAACCGAGGAAAGATAAATCATCCAGACGGGTTGGGGTGTTATGAGGATGATGTCGAAGTTTTTCGTAACAATAACAAAAAGTTTGGAGTAAGTTTTCTTGCATCATGGTATAGAATTGATCGACCTGGTTACAATTTAAGAAGACAGTTGTGGCAAAGACAGTTTGATATAAAGATTCCTAGAAGTTTTTACACCAGCACTAAATGTTTTTTTCCAGATGCTAGAGATGCTTTTCCTTTGCCAAACGGAGAGAAGGAACCTTTGTTCGATAGCATCTATCATGTTTGTATAGAGAATCATTCTGTTGGTCATTACTTCAGTGAAAAGATAGTGGATGCTTTTCTATCAGAGACTATGCCAATATATTGGGGATGTCCTAACATAGAAGACTACTTTAATCCAGAGGGTATTATAACTTTCCAAACGATTGATGAATTAGTGGAAAAGGTAAACGCCTTGACACCAGAGTATTATCATGATAGACTAAACATTGTGCATGAGAATAAGAAACGAGCGATAGAGTTTGCTAATTTTGATGAGAGAATTTATAAGAAAGTGATTGAACATTATGCCCAAAGATCCTCAGCAAATAAAACTTAGTATTCTGATACTTTCAATTCCATCTAGGATTGAGAAACTTCAAAAACTTATTTCAAGATTAGAATCTCAGATCAAAGATAATGATGTAGAGATTTTGTCTCTTCTTGATAACAAGTCTTTTCACATTTACGAGAAACGTAACGAACTTCTAGAGATGGCTAGAGGTGATTATATTTGTTTCCTAGATGACGATGATTTCATCACAGAAGATTATGTTCCTTCAGTTCTAAAAGCGATTGATGAGAATCCTGATGTTATCTGTTTTAAACAACATTGTAACTACAATGGATATCCTTTCGATGTTTACTTTGACATCAACCATCAATGGTCACCAATGGAACAACTTCGATTTAATGGAACAAGTTTCAACGACCTCAAGCGACCTCCTTTTCATATGTGTCCGTTCAAGTCGGAAATATCCAAGTCTGAAAAGTTCAGAGAAAAGTATGACTCGAACGGTCAGTCATGTGAAGATGCAGACTGGTTGCTTAGACTATATCCCAAGGTAAAGAGTCAAGTTTTTATTGACAAGGTTTTGCATCAATATCTTTATAGTAGTCAAGAAACGGAGTCGATCCTAAAATGAGACTTATAGCATTTTCTCTTTGGGGTGACAATCCTCTTTACACTGTTGGTGCGATTCGAAACGCGGAGATAGCAGCAGACATCTATCCAGAATGGACATGTCGTTATTATGTTGGTAATACTGTTCCTTCTGAGATTACAGATCGTCTGAGATCAATGACAAACACCGAAGTTGTGTTTCGTGATTCGCCAGGCACTCCACACTCTATGTTCTGGAGATTTGAGCCTGCATGGGATTCTTCCGTTGAATATATGATTGTTCGTGATACGGATAGTCGCTTGGGTGTTCGAGAGAAGGCAGCAGTAGATGAATGGATCGAGAGTGGGAAGCGTCTTCATATCATGAGGGATCATCCTTACCACAACACTCCAATCATGGGAGGTATGTGGGGATGTAAACCAGTTCTGCTTCCAGACATGCAGTTTATGGCAGAAGAATGGCTGAAGACACAGAAGGATCAGAAGGGTAGCGATCAATATTTCTTGCGACAGATTTATCCAATGATCGCTCAAGATAGATGTGTTCACGATGAGTTCTATGAGAACATTCCTTTTCCCATGAAACGAGAAGATGATTCTATGGTAAAATTTGTTGGTCAAGTATTCGATGAGAATGACAACTATGGCGGAAACTGGGAAAGCGATTTGAAAGCATTGGAACAATGAGTTTAATCAATTATAATTGGATGCCTTGTGTTGCGAAATGGGCGATAGATAATTCTTCTGACTTCTATCTATCCGCTGGTGTGAGCAAGGTATGCGAACCAAAAGAATTAAACGAATCGAACGCACATGAAGTTGAAGATAATCATATTGTTTTTGTGAAAACAGATTATCTTAAGAATGGTTTTTTCCAATCTAAGATATTACCTCTGATAACGAAAAAATTTACTCTGGTTAGTGGTATCTCTTCTTATACTGTTGATCAGTATGCATCAATTTTAGAAAACGAATATGTTAACGCGTGGTATTGTACAAATCCACCTATTAGACATGAGAAAGTTATTGGTATTCCTATTGGGTTCGAAGAGAGAGAACGTGAAGGGGGTAATCAACAAGTCCTTCAGAAGTTTTATAACCTGAACGTGGAGGTCAAGATAAACAAAATATTGTTACCATACCATACGGTTTCTACAAATCCATCCAGACAAAATGCTCTGAATTATTTAAAGTCTTTGCCTTTTGTTGATGTTCAAACAGACAAACTTTCTTTTGAAGACTATCTAGAACTTCTTTCTCGGTACAAGTATTGTATTTGTTTAGAGGGTGCAGGTTGGGATACTCATAGAAACTATGAGTGTTTGCTGACGGGAACTGTCCCGATAATGAAACAAAGTAATGTTAGTTTGATATATGAAGATTGGGATTTGCCCTGTGAATTTATTGAAAACTGGACAGGTGTTAATGAAGATTATTTCAATATGCTAAATCAAAAAGCATTTGAGTTTTCTAGCGTAAAGAAGTTTCTTCAAACATCAAATCATGTAAAGAGGATTCGTCAAAAAGAATGGTCAAAGGAAAAGGTTTTTTATGACCTAAAGTATGATAATATTTCATCCAGTTGCCCCCACCACAATTCTTTTGTTGATTTTGTGGAGTCAGAAAATTTTTCTTCTGTAGTTGATATTGGTTGTGGTAATGGCAGATTGTGTCCAATGCTCGATAAAGATATCAGATATATTGGATTAGATCTGAATGAAAAATGTATAGAAACTGCAAAGAAAAACTTTAAAGAAAATGCAGAGTTTCATTTGTTTGATATTGAGATTGATGACCTTTCCGATCTCAACTTACCAAACAGAGAAAATACTATTGTTTATATTGACAGTGTTATTACCATGTTGTATGATCCCGAGAATACACTGAGAAAACTGTTTCCATTGTGTCGTTGTATATTCTTAAACAGAACTCCACTGTCTTCTAAGGTTTCAGTTCGTGGATATAAGTGGGGAGGTATGGATGAAAATTCTCCTCTTTGGAAATTTACTTTGAAGTATTTTGAAGACATTGTTCCAGATAACTGGCAAGTAAAAACTAGGGACAAACAAATAATTCTGAAGGAAACAACATGAGCGATCTTTTACTGTATCATCATCTTGGACTTGGGGATCATATTGACTGTAATGGTATGGTTAGATATTTTGCAGAACTATATCCAGATCAAAAGATTCATCTTCCTGCCAAGTCTAATTATTATTCAATGATAGATTATATGTTCAGAGACTCTGATCAAATAATTGTTCATGAGATTGATAAGAACAAAGAAAGGGACGAGGTTAGAGTTCTATACGAAAGCCTTCAACCAACTACGTTTTTTGTTGTTGGTCATCAATTCTATCCACAGAATCCATCACCAGAAAAGAACTGCTGGGAATACTTCTATGAACAATTCAATATAGATTATGATGTGAAATATGATTACTTCTTTGTAGAGAGAGATATTGAAGAGGAATCAAGAGTCTTTACCAAGTTGAATCCTGATCAAGAAGATTACATATTTGTACACGACGATAAGAGTAGAGGGTTTGAGATTGAAGTTGAAGATAATATAAAAGTAATACGGAACGATATATCGGAAAACATTTTTCATTTTCCGATGATTTTAGAAAACGCAAAAGAGATTCATGTCATGGAAAGTTCTTTCAAGTCTATGGTTGAACATTTTCCTGTGAATGGTAAACTATATTTTCACGACTTTAGAGGACATCCTCTTGGTCGTCATGTAAAAGAATGGGAGATAATACAGTATGTTAGTTGAAGTCGCTATTGGTGAGGTTGTTGACAAAATCACAATCCTTCAAATAAAGAAGGAAAGAATATCTGATCCTAAAAGACTGGATCATATTGAAAGAGAACTAGATATTCTTACAGAAGCATTGAAGGTAGAAGGCATTCATGTAGATAAGAAGTTCTTTGAAGATCTAAAGACTGTTAATGAAGCCATTTGGGATACAGAGGAAAAACTTAGACGAGAAGATTTAACAATTCAAGAATTTGTATTTGCTGCCAAAGACAATGCTAAGTATAATGACGAGAGATTCCTCGTTAAGAATGAGGTGAATAAGAAATATGATTCATTGGTTCAAGAGCAAAAAGCACACTCCAGACTTTATCCCACAGATTGAGCCTTGGATTGATAAGCAAGAACTTAAACAATTAAAGAGAGTAATTAAGTCAACATATGTTGTTGAACATGATTTGACAAAAGAGTTTGAAGATGTAGTATCTTCTTACTCTGGAGCAAAGCACGCCGTTGCCATGACAAATGGAACTGTTGCTTTGTTTTCATGTCTTAAGGCACTCGGTATAGGACCTGGTGATGAAGTCCTTGTGCCAAACATAACTTTTGTTGCAACTGCTAATGCTGTTCTTCTTGCCGGTGCAACTCCAGTATTTTGTGAGGTTGATGCAAGAAACGCATGTATGGATGTATCAATTCTTCACAAGTATCTTACTGATAACACCGCAGCAGTTCTGCCAGTCCATCTATATGGACAGGCTGTTGATATGGAAGAGTTGTTAAAATTCTGTAACAAATATGATCTTTTCTGTATAGAAGATGCAGCGCAAGGTGTTGGTGTTAAATTTAACGGAAAGCATGTTGGGACATTCGGTGACTGTGGAATATATTCTTACTACGGTAATAAGACTATCACTTGTGGTGAGGGTGGTGTTGTTGTAACAGAATCTGATCAGATAAAACAAGAATGTTTTAGATTAAAGAATCATGGAAGAGATGTGAAAGGAGTGTTTGTGCATGATCATATAGGTTACAATTTTTCTTTCACTGATATGCAGGCTGCAATTGGTATTGCACAGATGAACAAACTCTCTAAAGTTATTTGTAAAAAGAAGAAAATCTATGAAAGGTATATGGAAGAACTTTCTTGTATTAGAGATCTTATACCTTTATGGATTGATTCTAGAACAACTCCTGTCCATTGGTTCACTTCTTTCCTTACGAGTGATAGAGAAAACTTGTCTAAGCACTTAAAGGAGAATAATATTCAGACAAGATTGTTTTTTTGTCCTTTGCATATGCAACCTTGTTACAAAGGAAATTACGCATTCGGCTCTTATAAGAAGAGCGAAGAACTTTATGATACAGGTATTTCTTTACCCTCTTCTTATAATCTGGAGTGGAAACAACAGAAATACATAATAAAGAATATTAAACATTTTTTTGGAAAGTAGAATTTATGTCTGGTAATGGTTTTTCGATGTGCTCCGGTATTTTGAGTTTAATATTTTCTAATGTTGAGAAGGGTAAAACTATTCTTGAATTTGGTAGTGGTGACGGAACTAAAAAACTAGTCGATCACGGTTACACTGTTTACTCCATCGAAGAAAATAAAGACTTCTGTGATCTTCATCACGATAATTATCTGCACTGCCCTGTGATTGGTGAGTCCTACGAGACTAGTTGTTATGATATTGACAAGGTTTTGGAATTTGTCAAAGACATAAACTATGACGTTATTTTGGCTGACGGACCTGCTCACGGCGCAAGACACAATCTCATAGAACTTTTTTCTCATCTTAATACTAATGTCACTATATTTGTAGATGACATAGAAAGAGAAAGTGACAGAATGTTTTTTGATGCGATCAAAGTGGGTAGGGAGTTTGAAGATTATATAACATATGGGATTATAAAGTGATAAACATTTCAAAAGAAACGCATCCAGAACTTTATTATGACTACAAGTCTGGACTTAATTATCTAAGTAAAATTGATGATAAGGACCATAAGTATCCTGATGAGGTTACGACCTTTCATATTTACACCGAGATTAAAAATGATAAAGAGTTAGAATGTGTCAAATCATTTCTAGCGACTCAAAATTTAGAAAAAACCAAATTAAAGTTGTGGTCAGATTTTAATATAGAGGAAAATGAACTACTTGCTCCGTATAAGGATTACATAGAGTTTAAGGTTTATAATCCATTCGAAGAGGCTGTGGGGACTCCATTAGAAAATGAGCATGATAAACTAAGAGCAGCAGATGCAAAGCATTATCTTCAGTCAGATCTTTTTAGATTGATGATTCTCCACAAGTATGGTGGAGTATGGGCTGATATGGATATTGTTTTTCTCCGTGATTTCAAGCCGATTCTTGATCAGGAGTACATGTATCAGTGGGGATCGGAAACTGATTATGGGAGACAGGGTGCATGTGCAACAGTTCTTTCTATGAAAAAGCAAAGTGAATTTTCCTATAAGATGTTAGAAGTCTTAAAGACTATGCCTATCACAGGCGGAACAATCTGGGGTAAAGATACCTTCGCAAGACTTTGGAATGTTTACCCCCAGTTTACAATTTTCCCTTCAACATTCTTCAACACCGAGTGGTTGATTAGTAAAGTGGATGAACCTCTGAGCAGAGAAACTGAAGAGAATTGGTTCTACAATAAAACTGGAATAGCAAAAGATAATCTTTTCTTGGAAGCATTTGCTTGGCACTGGCACAACACATCAAACAAAGATAAACCTATAGAGGATGGATCTAAGTTTGATCTTCTTCGTAAAAGAACTAACGAACTTTTGAGTACTCGCGGTATCGTATAAATAAAGATAAAAAGGATTTGTAATGAAACCAAAAATTACGTTATGCATGATTGTGAAAAATGAAACCCATGTGATCGAAAGATGTCTTCGATCTGCTGCTCCTTTTATTGATCGTTACGATATTACCGACACAGGATCTACGGACGGAACTCAAGATCTCATTCGTAAGATCATGGAAGAACTCAATGTGCCTGGTGAAGTTCATCAGTCAGATTGGAAAGGTTTCGGTGATCATGCCGGCAAGATTGGTTCAAGAACCGAGGCTCTTCAGAACGCAGCAAAGAGTGACGCTGAGTATGCATGGATGATTGATGCTGATGATTCCATCGAGAGCGGACAACTCGTTCTTCCTGAGAATGCATCCGCAGATGCATATTCTCTTCGTATCAGCAGAGGAGATTTTGTCTGGTGGAGAAATCAAATTTTCAAACTGTCTTCTCAGTGGCATTATGTTGGAGTTCTTCATGAGTACGCAGCGTGCAAGGGAAATCCAACACCAAAAATAGAAAAGTTACAGGGTAACTATGTTCTGACTGCGAGAACAGAAGGTGCAAGAAATGTTGGTATTACTCCAACAGAAAAGTATTCTAGAGATGCAGAAGTTCTAGAAGAAGCACTGAAGGATGAACCAGAGAATGCAAGATATGTTTTCTATCTTGCACAAAGTTATTTTGATTCACAACAGTGGGATAAGTCTAGAGAAGCATACCAGCGTAGAATAGATCTTGGTGGTTGGCCAGAAGAAACATTCTATAGTCAATATCGAATTGCGATCATTACTGGTATTCAGAATAAGCCTCTTCCTGAGTTGGCTCATGAGTTTATAAAAGCATATAACATGAAGCCAAATCGAGCAGAGCCTCTATTTAATCTTGCTAGGATTTATAGAATGAACGGTATGCCAGCAGCAGCGTTTACATACGCGAGAATGGGTTTGGAGATTCCATATCCAGAAAATGACATTCTGTTCATTCAGGATGAAGTGTATCGGTATGGTATTTTGGATGAGGTCGGAGCAAGTGCTTTCTATGCAGGTAAACCTCATGTCGGATATGCCGCATGTAAGAAACTTCTTGACGAGAATCTTCTTCCTCCAAGTGAAGTTGAGAGAGTCAAGCAAAACCTCCATAGTTATGAGCAGGTTCTGTCTCAGCAAATGAATCAGCAGATGCAAATGCAGATGAATGCTCAGATGGAGGAGTTTGCAAGAAAGCAGAAAGAAAAAGAAGAAAAGAAAGAGTTAAAACTACAGAAAAGGTCAACCGCTAAAAAAAGCACTCGAACTAAAAGCATACATACAAAATATAAGTCAAGGAAAAAGAAGTAGAGACACAATATGCTTCATCGTATAAAAATAAACACCTATGACAAATTAATACTAAAGGAAGATATTTCTCCAGAACTAAAGTCTGGAGATGTCTTTCGTTTGGGTGAAGGATCTCATGATCATGAGATTCGTTTGAATCCAGGCATTTATGACATAGTTGTGGTTTCAGAATCTGGTGAAGCATATAAGATAATTGGAAGTAAGAAAAGAGTAGAAGAACTCTTTTCTGTTATTGAAACTATAGAAGAAACTCCTAAAGTTGTTGTCCCTCAAATTATAGTAGAAAAGGGTGATCCCGGACCAATTGGTCCTGCGGGACCACAGGGCCCTGAAGGACCACAAGGTCCTAGAGGTGTTCAGGGTGAGCAGGGTGAAAAAGGAGAACAGGGTCCAAAGGGAGATCAGGGTGAACCTGGTCCCGCAGGGGGACCACAGGGTGTTCAAGGAGAACAAGGACCTCCAGGTCCTCAAGGACCAAGAGGTATTCAGGGCGAAAAAGGTGATAAGGGAGACAAGGGAGAACAAGGCGAAAGGGGTCCAGTCGGACAAGTTGGACTTCGAGGAGAAAAGGGTGATAAGGGTGATGTTGGACCCAGAGGACCTAAAGGAAATCAAGGTAAAGTTGGTCCGCAGGGTGACAAGGGTGATATTGGACCTGTTGGTCCAAAGGGACCAATTGGTCCTGTAGGACCTAGGGGTGAAAAGGGAGAAGTAGGGGCACAAGGTGAGCAAGGTATTCGGGGATCTAAGGGCGAACGAGGTGAGCGGGGTGAACAGGGGCAAAGAGGACCTAGGGGCGAAAAGGGTGAAAAGGGCGATAGAGGTGAGCAGGGTGAAACTGGTGTAGTAAAAGCAAAGTATCCTCTCGTCTATGACTCTAACAAGAAGGAACTAAGTTTCAATACCAAGAAATTGGAAGAACTTCTACAGAAGTTCACTAGTATTGGTGGAGGAAACTCTAACTTTGATTATGCTGGTGTAACAGACTGGTTGGCGGCAGCAGGTGGTGCGGTTGCTGTTCGAAACGGTAATAGTGGTGATAACATCATTATCAAGTCCTTGAATGACTTAATTCTTCAGGGAACAGGTTTCACGATGGCAAGAGAGGGGAGTAACGTAAGACTTACTCTCAGTGGTGGAGGTGGTTCTCCTTCCCCTTCCCCTTCTACTGCAATTGGTGTTCCTTATGATCTTACTCAACTTTCTGGTGCAACACCAGTTGAGATTCAAACCTATGTCGATGGAGCGTTCTTCTACAATCCAGACATCGGAAGAATTGGTTTAGATCGTGATGCGAATGATGGATCAAGTCTTCGATATGATTTTTCATCTGTAGAAGGAAATGCATTTGGGTTAGGTAGAATCGAGTTCTATGTTGGAACAGATACTGAAGCAAGTCTTCGATGGATTGATTTTGAGAATGGTGATTACGATCCCGTAAACTTCAGATTCTACGAAGATGTAATCGCAGCATCGAGTAACATTTCTGGTTTAGGTAGCGGTAAAGAAGTAACTCTACGAGTTGTTCCTCAGCATTCTGTTGTTGGTGCTAGTAGTTATTTTAGATTCGCAGATGGAACTACTGCTGAATCCATCGTAACTTCTTTCAATGGACAGACTGGTGATGTTGTTTATGCAAACTTCACAGCAGGAACAACAGCACCAGCATCAGCAAACACTGGTGATTTCTGGTTTGAGACAGACACTAGTTTGCTGTATTCATACGTCTGGGATGGTGTTACTTTATCTTGGATCCAACTTTCTGGTAGAGACGGTGCAACTGGACCACAGGGTGCTACTGGTGCTGCTGGAGAATCTGTAGGATATACTGCTGGTAATACTGCACCCACTGGTTCCAATACTGGTGATTTCTGGTTTGAGACTGATACTGGGTTGTATTACGCAAACGTGTGGGACGGTTCTACACTTGCATGGGTTCAGTTAACTGGTTCTAGAGGAGCAACAGGTGCAACTGGTCCGCAAGGTGATCAGGGAATTCAGGGTGCTACTGGTGCTACTGGTGCAACTGGACCGCAGGGTGCAACTGGTAATGACGGGACATCTGTAGGTTATACTGCTGGTAATACCGCTCCTACAAGTGCAAATACAGGAGACTTCTGGTTAGAAACTGATACTGGATTGTATTACGCATATGTGTGGGATGGATCAACTCTTGGGTGGTTGCAGATTTCTGGACCAAGAGGAGAAACTGGTGCAACTGGACCACAGGGTGCTACTGGTAATGACGGTACATCTGTAGGTTATACAGCAGGAAATACAGCACCAGTTGGAATGGGAACTGGTGACTTCTGGTATGAAAATGATACAGGTTTATATTATGCAAATGTTTGGGATGGAAGCACACTAGGTTGGTTGCAGATTTCTGGACAGGATGGTGCTGCGGGTGCAACTGGTGCGACTGGTTCCTTTACAATTTATTATTCAGCAACTTCTCCATCAACGCCATCTGTCGGAGACATTTGGTTTGACTCGGACGATGGTGTGTTCTCAATCTATACGAATGACGGTGATTCAGATCAATGGATTGAAATCACTGGTAAGCAGGGTGCTACTGGTCCTGCTGGTCCTACTGGTGCGGTAGAGGATCTCTCATACACTGGACTATTAGAATATCCAACAAACAAGACTTATAACATCGACAGATACACAGTCGGATCAAGAACATTCAACTTCTTCTATGCAGACTGTGTGACTGGTGGTTGTAGTGCTGATCTTTATGTGGCTGGTGCAACAGTCGCAGCACCTCTTAATGTCACACCATCTGGAGCATCTGCAAGTTTCTCTACTGTTGCTGCTGCTGGTTCTACAGTTTCTATAGAAATAACAAACATATCTGGTGGTGTGTTGACAACTGATCTTGGATTTGTGGTAGGATATTCCCAGACATGAGTACAACATTTGTAAATATTCAGACACCTGAAAGTGGAATAGTGAAGGACGGTTTGGTTTACTGGTTTGTTCCTTCAAATTCCAATACTTATCCAGGCACAGGAACAAAGGCATATGATCTGTCTGGAACAAATGGTGATTCTGATATAATTAATACACCAACTTACAACGGAAAAACTTTTGTTCTTTCGAACAATAGTAATCAATACTTTGAATTGCCTAACTTATCATTAAACTACCCTTTAAATATTTCTTTTATTGCTAAAGAACCCTTTTCTGGAACAAATGGTCCATGTGTTGTTTTCTCGGATCCCACTAATGGTCAAAAATCAATCGGTTTAGGAATCCAAAAAACTCTTGGGGGTGGGATTAGAGCATGGGACTATGATGGTACATACACATCTATAGTAAAAACAGATGTGGAATATAATCGTTTTTATTATGTGTCTGTTAATTTCACATCATCTTCCATTGATTTGTATGTTGATGGGGAATACGACTCTTCTTTAGCAGGACCACATACAAAAGTTTGGACAGATACAGATACATCTTATAATATAGGTAAATTAAATCGACCCAGCACTCTCTACTACCCTGGCGAATATGGTGATATGCAGATATACAACAGAGCATTGTCAGCAGATGAAATAAGACAAAACATGAGAGCATTGAAGTCTAAGTATGGAATGCTTGGACTTACGATTCATGACGCATTCACTGGCTCTGGATCACTTGCAGGAAGAACACCAGATACGGTGAGTAATGGAAGTGTTTGGGAAGTTCCCGAGTCACAAGTCACCTGCACGGTCGGATCCGGCACTGTTTACCGATCAGCACGCGGTACAACACTTCCAGGCTATTTCATCGACTCCTGTGTCATCGATATCGGAACCAGCGGAAAATTTCGCATTGATGCCGTTGGCACCTCGATCGACCAATCAGGAACTAACGCCATTGGTTTTTCGCTTTTCAATACCGATGGTTCTGCAGATGGCACAGAAACAAACTTGACCGTGCGGATGTCTGACACCGGAGCGTTGGATATGTTCGACGTCGCAAACGGAGTTGTCCAGCAACAGAGCATCGATCGTCCATCCGGTTCGACAACGAACCCGAACGGTTCTCTCATTGGTTTTCGTGTGGAGTATGACGGAACGTATGTCGTGTTCAGCATCTGGGACAGCACGTTCACGACGAAGGACACTGAAATCACGTCCGCCGATTTTACTGGCGGCAACTTTACCTCGACACCATCATCAAAATGCGGTTTTCATTGGGGTGGCACTTACACCGGGTCCACTAACTACTTTTCCGATTTCAAGGTCTACGCATGAACACCATCAAGCACTTCCACAACATCGCAGGCGGCTTCGACCGCATCACCGGCGGCATGAGCGGCCTTGGGGCCGAGTTCAAGTACGTCGCACCTGTCACCGACCTCGACAAGGCCCAGATCGACGTCATGATCGCGTCAGCCCAGAACCTGATCGCAGCCGCCGAGGCCCTGAAGTCGGTGGTGTTCGAGGGGCAGCCGGACCCGGTCGTCCTCGACCCGACGGCTTCCTGATCTGGTGTGACGGATCGTCGGTCTGTAGCCCTGCGGAACGACGCCTTGTCACTAGGGTATTTCAAGATTCGATTTTGAATTATCGGGGCCTGGCATGCGTCACACCGACCAGCAACGAGCCGTGCAGCGAATCAGTACCCAGCTCATTGAGGAAGTCGGTGCGGACGCGGTCATCATCGTGTTCAGCAAGACCAAGCGAAATGCGACCACCACGCACTTGCACACGTGGGGCAACATGCTGGCCTGTCGGGGACTGGCGGAAGAGACATACAGCCACCTGTGCGAAGGGGCGGAACCGGAAACAGAAGAGGAGGACGCCGATGCTTGAGGCACTATCTGACGCCAGCGGCATGATCGTGGCGGCCACCATTCTCTAC
>Ga0070749_10000108_pt1 | contig 45375 bp, 50 predicted proteins | sample VirMetDEL_Nov_18_FD_75180 | JGI IMG/M metagenome (GOLD analysis project Ga0070749, IMG submission 75180) | Aqueous microbial communities from the Delaware River and Bay under freshwater to marine salinity gradient to study organic matter... | ecosystem: Environmental > Aquatic > Marine >...
GTCGAACACCCCGAGTTTTCGGCTGCCATGGCTCGTGCGAGGGAAGAAGCCCTCACATATTGGGAGACGCTGGCGGCAAAGCATATGGTCGAGAGCCCCGGCGGAGACCGGTTGAACCATTCGCTATGGTCCCGCAGCATGGCGGCCAGGTTCCCGAACGATTATCGCGAGAACAAGCGCACGGAGATCTCCGGCCCCGATGGCCGACCGCTCGAGACCAAGGTCGTGATCAGCACCGGCGTGCCGGACGCCGAGGAGGCGTGACCACCATCGACCTGGGCTATCGGCCCCGGCCCTGGCAGCGGGAGTGCCACCAGCGGCGGAAGCGGTTCACCGTCCTTGCCCTGCACCGACGCGCTGGCAAGACCGAGCTGGCGCTCCGCGAACTGGTCGACAAGGCGCTGCGCTGCGACAAAGAGCTGGGGCTGTTCTTCTACGTGGCGCCCTTGCTCAAGCAGGCCAAAGCAATCGCCTGGTCCCGGCTGAAGCAGATCGTGGCGCCCCTGACCATGCGCGCCCTGGCCGAGGTCAACGAGTCCGAGCTCTGGGTGCGGTTCACGTCGAACGGCAGCATGATCCGGGTCTACGGTGCAGATAATCCCGACGCGATGCGCGGTGTGCGCCTGGACGGGGTCGTCATCGACGAGGTGGCGGACGTCAAGCCTGAGACCTGGACCGAGGTGCTGCAGCCGGCCCTGACCGATCGCCTCGGCTGGTCCACGTTCATCGGCACGCCGCGGGGTATCAACCTGTTCAGCGAGCTGTTCTTCAAGGCCAGAGACCTGCCCGACTGGTATGCGGCCTCTTATACGGTATACGACACCGACGCCCTCGAGCGGGCCGAGGTCGAACGCTACAAGCGGTCGGTCGACGAGAACACCTTCCGGCGCGAAATGCTCTGCGACTTCTCCGCCGCCGGCGACGACCAGCTCATCAGTCTGTCCGACGTGCATACCGCCGCGGGGCGGCACCTGGACAAATCGCAATACGACTTCGCCGCCAAGGTGATCGGCGTCGACCCGGCCCGGTTCGGCGACGACCGGTCGGTCATATTCATGCGCCAGGGGCTGTTCGCCCATCCGCCAAGGATATTCCGCGGCATGGACAACATGACCCTGGCCGATCGCGTCGGGCAGGAGATCGAGCGGTTCCAGCCCGATGCCGTGTTCATCGACGCCGGCAACGGGGCAGGGGTGATCGACCGGCTGCGCCAGCTCCACCACGACGTGATCGAGGTGCATTTCGCCGGTCAGCCCTCGACCGGGCGCTATCTGAACAAGCGGGCAGAGATGTGGTTCGAGCTGCGCGACTGGCTGGCAGCCGGGGGCGCCATCCCGGACATCCCCGAGCTGAAGCAGGATTTGGCCGCGCCGACCTACAAGTTCACCTCCGCCGACAAGATCCAGCTCGAGGCGAAAGACGACATCAAGGCTCGCGGCCTGCCGTCCCCTGACCTGGGCGATGCCCTGGCCCTGACCTTCGCTTTCCCGGTCTGGCGCGACCACACAGTTGAGGCCAGAGCCCGCTGGATGGGGCTGCCGGTGCACGAGGATAGTGCTCTCAATTACGACCCCTACGCCCGGCTGTAGCTGCCGTATCCGTGTCCCGCGCCGCTGGTCGTATGCTCCGCGCATTGCACGCAGGAGCCCGCAGTATGTGCTTGTTCGGATCGTCCGTCCCTGACCCGCCGCCCCCGCCACAAGAGAAGAAGGCCCCGGACAGCGGGATGCTGGCCGCGTCCATGCGGCGGAACCGCTCGGGCATTGTTGGGGGCAGCCTGCTGACCGGCCCCGCCGGCCTGCAGCCGAGCAGCGTCGCGACCGGCAAGAGCACGCTGTTGGGCGGCTAGCCGGTGGCGGTGGAACTCAACCCTCGCCAGCGGCTGCTCAATCGCAAGTCGGCGCTCTGGAACGAGCGGTCGTCCTGGGTCTCGCACTGGCGCGAGATCTCGGACTATCAGCAGCCTCGGGCCGGTAGATTCTTCGTCGACGACCGCAACAAGGGCGGCAAGCGCGCCAACAACATCCACGACAACACCGCGGTATTCGGCTCGAGGACGCTGTCCGCCGGGCTGATGTCCGGCATGACCTCGCCGGCCAGACCCTGGTTCAAGCTCGAGATCCAGGACCGCGACCTGATGGAAGCGCAGGCGGTCAAGACCTGGCTGCATGACACCGCCAACCTGATCCGATCGATCTTCACCTCATCGAACACCTACCGCGCCCTACACGTCATGTATGACGAGCTGGGCTTGTTCGGCACGGCGGCCTCGATCGTCCTGCCGGATTTTGAGAATGTCATCCATCACTACCCGCTGACGATCGGCGAATACGCCATCGCCACCGACGCCCGCGGCGTGGTCGACACCATGTGCCGTGAATTCCAGATGACAGTGGCGCAGATGGTCGAGCAGTTCGGCGAAGACCAGTGCTCGAGGACCGTCAGGAATCTCTACAAGAACGGCAACTACGATCAGTGGGTCGACGTGATCCACATCGTGCAGCCCCGCCGGGATAGGGATTACGCGAAGAAAGACGGCAAGAACATGCCGTGGATGTCCTGCTATTTCGAGCCGAGCCGGGACGACTGGGACAAGTTCCTGTCCGAGTCAGGCTTCGAGCAGTGCCCGGTGCTCGCGCCGAGGTGGCTGGTCACAGGCAACGACATCTACGGCACCAGCCCCGGCATGGAGTGTTTGGGCGACGTCAAGCAGCTCCAGCACCAGCAGCTTCGCAAAGCGCAGGCGATCGACCTGCAGGTCAACCCGCCCTTGCAGGTGCCAACCCGCTACAAGGAAGCGGCGAAGTCCAGGCTGCCGGGCGGCGTGTTCTATGTGGACAGCCAGGGGCCGAACCAGGGCATCAGGTCGGCGTATGAGGTGAACCTGAACCTGCAGCACTTGCTGCTGGACATCCAGGACGTGCGCCAGCGCATTCGCTCCGCGTATTACGCCGACCTGTTCCTGCTGCTGGCGAACGACCAGCGCAGCAACATCACCGCGACCGAGGTGGCCGAGCGTCACGAGGAGAAGCTCCTCATGCTCGGACCTGTGCTCGAGCGTCTGCACAACGAGCTACTGGCGCCGCTGATCGACATCACCTTCAACTATGCAGCTCGCGCGCATATCCTGCCGCCGGTGCCGCAGGAGCTGGAGGGGATGAACCTCAAGGTGGAGTTCATCTCCGTGCTGGCTCAGGCGCAGCGCGCGGTGGCGGCGCAAGGTGCCGATCGTCTGCTGATGACGGTCGGTCAGCTCGCGCAGATGAAGCCTGAGATCATCGACAAGATCAACTTTGACCAGGTCGTTGACGACTATTCAGTGATGTATGGCGTCAACCCCGAGCTGGTTGTGCCAGACGACCAGGTCGCGGCAGTCCGTCAGCAGAGGGCGCAGCAGATGGCCCAAGCGCAGGCGGCTGCCGCGATGCCGGTCGCGGCGGACACGGCGAAGACCGTCAGCGAGATCGATGGCGACAACATGCACGACATTATGTCGCGCCTCACCGGATATGGCGGCACGCCCGCCGGCGCAGCGTAACAGGAGATACCCATGGCGACAGTTTCTAAGAGCTTCACCGCGGCTGGCACCAGCCTGGTGCTGGCGATCAAGCCGGGGCAGAGCGTCACCTATAGCGTGACCGGCACGTTCACCGGGTTCGTTTATCTCGAACGCCAGCGTCGGTTCGCGACATGGGAGGTGATTGCCGGCGGCACGGCGGACACTGGTTTCAGCGGGACGTCGAAGAACGAGACCAAACGCGAGGAGTCGTATCGGTTCCGCGCCGAGGATACGGACGGCGAGAACCCGATAACCGGCACGGCGGTGTGCTCGATCGCCGACGCGGACGACACGCTGCGCGAGCTGACCGACCCCGGCACGGGCCAGGTGCTGGTGAAGTTCAATGATGACGGAATTGTCGCTCCCGAGGATATGGGTGTGACGGGTGACCTGTCTGTGACGGGCACTGCGTCTGTCACTGGCGCCGCCACTGTCACGGGGAACCTGTCCGTCGAGGGTGGCGCGGTTCGCCTGGGCGCGGCTGACGCGGCGGCACCGGCGGCGCAAGCGGTCAACGTGCAGTCGGTTTTGGCAGGAGAGACCGACACGGCGGGCGTTGCGCTCACCGTAAATGGTTCGCGGGGAACGGGCTCCGGTGCTGGTGGGTCTATCATCTTCAAGGTTGCTCCGGCAGGAGGTTCTGGCACGTCGCAAAACGCGCTCGCGACGGCGGCGACGATCGCCGGCGACAAGTCCGTGGCGTTCGTCCATTCGGTGGTCCCGGCCACGGCAGTGGCGGTGGCCAGTCTGCCGGCGACCCCGGCGGTCGGCATGATCGCCCAGGTGAACGACGCCACCACGCCGTCGGTGGGATCGACCGTGGCGGACGGCGGGGCTGCCGCGGCGCTGGTCTGGTACAACGGGTCCAACTGGACCGTGATCGGCGTGTGATGCGTTGGAACAGACAATCGTCAACATCGCCGGCGGTATCATTCTGTCGGGGCTGGGTTTCTTGATCCAGCGCGTGTGGTCCTCGCTCAACGACCTGCAGAAAAGGGACGAGCAGTTGGCTGATAAGATTTCCCACATCGAGGTGATGGTGGCCCGCTGCTACGTGACTCGGGAGGAGACAGAGCGGTTGTTCACCAAGGTGTTCGACAAGCTCGACCGGATCGATGAGAAGCTGAACAAGCATCTCACGACCGGGAACGACTGACCGTATCCGTGTGCCGGAAGCCCTCCCGTATAGTCCACGACGTCAGTCATGCGTGACCCGACGGACCTACGCGCCCAGGAGCGCGATGCCGATGCCGAGGAGGCGGTGGCACGCGAGCGCCGGCGGAAGGAGCTAGAGGATCTCAAGTGGCTGATGGCCCACCCCCAAGGGCGGCGAATCGTGAGCCGTCTGCTGGAGGAGGCCGGTGTGGCGCGGACCTCGTTTAACCATTCAGGCTCCCTGATGGCGTTCAACGAGGGCAAGCGGCAGATCGGATTGTTCCTCACGGCAGAGGTGCTCGAAGCGGCTCCCGAGGGGTATTTCAAGCTCTTGAAGGAGTATCAGGGCAAAAATGAGTAAGCCTGTAGAAGAAGCGGTGACCGACACAACCTCCCCTGACGTCGGGAACGCGGAGACTGAGAGCCAAGCCCAGGGCAGCATGCTCGCCGGCGAAGCCGAACCAACCGAGGAGCCAAAGGCTGCGGAACCTACCGAGCCGGCGGTCCCGGAGAAGTATGACTTCGATCTACCGGAGCACATGGTCCTCGATCAATCGGCAGCGGACGAGTTCACCGCTGTCGCCAAGGAGCTCAAGCTCGATCAGGAGTCGGTGAAGAAGATCACTGACGTTGCGGTCAAGATGACCCAGCGCCAGGCCGACAACCAGGTCAAGCTGGTGGAAACTTGGGTCGAGCAAGTCAAGACCGACAAGGAGATCGGTGGCGATAAGCTCAGCGAGAACCTCGCCGTGGCGCGCAAGGCTTTGGAGACGTTCGGCACGCCCGAACTCCGTGACGTGCTCAACATGACCGGGATGGGCAACCACCCGGAAGTGATCCGAGCATTCTACAAAGCCGGCAAGGCGATCAGTGAGGACCGTTTCGTGCAAGGCAACCCGCGTGGTGCCGAGCCCGACATGGCCAAACGTATGTTCCCAACCATGAACTAATGAGGTTCTGACATGGCTACCTTGACTTCTACCAACCCGACCTTGCTCGATCTGAGCAAGCGTCTCGACCCGGACGGCAAGATCGACTCGATCGTCGAGCTGCTCAACCAGAGCAACGAGATCCTGACCGATATGTCCTTCATTGAAGGCAACCTGCCGACTGGCCACAAGACCACCATTCGCACCGGCCTGCCCACCCCGACCTGGCGCAAGCTGTATGGCGGCGTGCAGCCGGCCAAGAGCACCACCGTGCAGGTGACTGACTCGGCTGGCATGCTCGAGGCTTATGCCGAGGTGGACAAGGCGCTCGCCGACCTGAACGGCAACACCGCGGCGTTCCGCCTGTCGGAAGACGCGGCCCACATCGAGGGCATGAGCCAGGAGATGGCCAGCACCCTCATGTATGGCAACGAAGGCACCGAGCCCGAGGCGTTCACCGGCCTGTCGCCGCGTTACAACAGCCTCTCGGCTGAGAACGCGGACAACATCATCGACGCTTTCTCCGGCTCCGGTGGTGACCTGACCTCGATCTGGCTGTGCGTCTGGGGTCCGCAGACTGGCCATGGTATCTACCCCAAGGGCTCGCAGGCTGGCCTGCAGATGTCCGACAAGGGCCAGGTGACCGTGGAGAACGCCGACGGCAGCAATGGCCGCATGGAAGCCTACCGCACCCACTATCGCTGGGACTGCGGCCTGTCCATCCGCGACTGGCGCTATTTCGTGCGCGTGGCGAACATCGACATCTCCGAGCTCGACACGATCTCGAACTGCAAGAACCTGATCAACTGGATGGTTCAGGCGACTGAACTGATCCCGTCGTTCGGCAAGGGTCGCGCGGTGTTCTACTGCAACCGGACCATCCGCGAAAAGCTGCGTCTCGGCATCCTCGAGCGTATCGCCAGCAACCTCTCCTGGGAGAACGTAGAGGGCAAGCGGGTTCTGACGTTCGACGATATTCCGGTTCGTCGCACCGACGCCCTGGTCAACACCGAATCCCGCGTCGTCTAACGCGCAGCTTGTAGGAGTTCTTGACATGATTCTCGATGCAAACTTGGAGTTCTGCGACGCGGTGTCGTTGAACACTGGTGCCGCTGGCACTTACAACATCGGCGACGTGATCGACATGGATCTCGCCCGTGATGTCGGCGGCAACCAGGCGCTCTACCTGGTCGTGGCCGTGTCCACTGGCATCACCGTGGCGAGCTCGACGGGCACCGTCGCGTTCCAACTGGTGTCTGACGGTTCGGGCACCATCGCCACCAACGGCACCCAGACGATCCATGTGACTGGCGCCCCCTGGGCGACCAGCACCACGGCGATCGCCGCTGGCACGATCCTGATGGCGGTGCCGCTGCCGATGGAGGGTATCGCGTACGAGCGTTACCTCGCCGTGCAGCAGGTCACCGGCACCACGGCGCTGAACGCCGGCGCGGTCAATGCGTTCCTGACCACCGACGTGGCTAACTGGGTCGCCTACGACTCGCCGTCTCAGGCGTGATGAGGTGATCGGATGAAAGTGGTCGCCATCAAGCCCGCATTCTACAACGGTGCCCGCGTTCGCGAGGGCACCGAGCTAGAGGTGTCGGACAAGTTGAAGGGCTCATGGTTCGCCAAGGTCGACAGCAAGGAGGCAGTTGCGTCACGTGCTCCCAAGCAGGTGCGCAAGCCCCCGGAGACGCTGTCGGAGATGGCGCACCAGCCGGCTGTCAGTCAGCTTGATCTGGCATGAGCGGTAGATGGCGACCATTTATCCGACCACAACCTTCCCTTACGAGACCTCCGTTGACGTCGCAGTAACGACGTGGGCTTCGATGCAGGCTGACGATGACGGCGAGCCCGTGCGGCTCGCCGTTTTCTCTGATCGCTCGATCCAGGTGGCCGGTACGTTCGGCGGCGCCAGCGTGACGATCGGCGGCAGCAACGACGGCGTGACGTATCACGCGCTGAGTGACCCGAAAGGGGATGCCCTGACGCTGACGGCAGCGGCGTTGCATCAGATCGTCGAGCTGCCGATCTGGATCAAGCCGCGGATCTTTGGCGGCGATGGCACAACCGACTTAACCGTCATCATGGCCGGTCGCCGGTCTATCTAGGAGATATCAGATGGCTACCTTCACCAAGATCAACGATTGGGTCGGCAATATGGTCAAGACGGCCAATGTCGGCACGGACCAGTTCGTCGTGGCGCTGTCCAACACCGCACCAGGCTCCGAGAGCACGCCGCCAACCGGCGACGGCGCCGGCATCCTGGCGAACATCACGCAGGTCAGTTACACCAACCTCTCCACCCGCAACATCACCACGACCAGCAGCACGAACACGGCGGGAACGATCAAGCTGATCCTGACCGACCTGACGCTGACTTCCTCGGGTGGCAGCACCGGGCCGTTCCGCTACGTATACATCTACGACGACACGCCGACTTCGCCGGCGGACCCGCTGGTTTGTTATTACGACTATGCCAGCAGCATCACGCTGAACGACGGCGAGACGCTGCTGATTGACTTCGACGGATCGGCTGGCTTCTTCACGGTGACCTGATGACGATCAGCCTCAAGCACCAGTTTACCTCGGCGGTATCGGACGGCGGAGACGCGACGAAAGTCCGCCCGTCAAACTGGAATGCAGAGCATACGTTCACGATGGCGACCAGCCGGTTGCTGGGACGAACGACCTCGGGGACGGGTGCCGCCGAGGAAATCACGGTCGGCACGGGGTTGTCGTATAGCGCGACAAATCTGGCGTTGACCGGGGGAGCCTATACGTCGTCTCCCTACACCATGGCGACGTCCAGACTGTTGGGCCGTACGACGGCCAGCACTGGCGCAGCGGAGGAAATTAGCGTCACCTCCCCGATTACGCTGTCTGGTGGCTCTGTAGGGTTTGACCACACGGCGATTCCGGTTGCTTCTGTCATTAGTGGATCGACAACAAGCGCGGCGTTGCGGATTACGCAGACCGGCACTGGCAACGCGCTGTTAGTGGAAGATTCCGCGAGCACTGACAGCACGCCGTTTGTTATTGACGCGAGCGGTAATGTCGGCATTGGCCTAGATTCTACATCATATAAGTTACAGGTGGCCGGGTCCAGCGGAACACCGCAACTACTCGCAGGAACTGCCGTAGAAGGCTATTTCAGCGTTAACGCTTTTAACAGTAACCCGGTGTATTGTGTCGTATCCGGCACAACGGCGACTGCGGCAGTTTTTGGAGCGCAGACGAACATACCCTTTGTGTTTTTTGTCAACAACGCGGACGTGGGGCGATTTGATACAAGCGGAAAACTTTTGATCGGCACGACTACATCTGGCGCGTCTAAATTAACCGTCAACGACGACTCTATTCAGGTTAACACCGCAAAGACACCAGCCTCCGCATCCGCAACAGGAACAACCGGGCAAATCTGCTGGGATAGTTCGTATATTTACGTGTGCATTGCCACGAACACATGGCGGCGTGTGGCTCATGCAACTTGGTAACAACATTGGATGACCACGCAAACCCGCGCGCCGACGAGCGACATCTCCGCGTCTGGCACGTGGACAGGATCGGCAGGCACTAGATATCAGGCGGTTGATGACTACCCAGACACGGGTGGCACCGATGTTCTGACGCACGGCACCACTGCTGGTGCCATTCAGTTTGGTTTCTCAGCGTTCAGCCTTCCAAGCACGGCGACGATCAGTTCTGTCGCTGTTCAATACTACGACTCCAAGAACGCCGCGCAAAACTGTAATATCGGCGCTCGTCTGACGATTGGCGGTTCTACGTACGACGCCAGTACACACAACCCATCAAATGGCTCAATAACCGCCCGCGAGGATTCTTGGGCGAATAATCCAAGAACTGGCGTTGCGTGGACAGTCGATGACGTAAACGGCACGGGGTCAAACCCCCTCCAATATTTCGGCGTTCAGTCGTCAGACGCCAACCCGACGATTAACCTGACCAGCATCCAGATTGTCGTCACCTATACGAACGCCTACACGCTGACGGCGGCTGGTGGCTCATTCTCGCTGACAGGCAACGCGGCGACATTATCCCGAACTTACGCGGTCGTGGCGGGGTCGGGGACGTTCTCCCTGACCGGACAAAATGCCGTTTTAGAGATTAGTGCTTTTCAGTTCGATGGGTTTCAGGAAGACACTTTTCAGACTAGCGGCGGTGCGCCAGCAGGGCCGACCTACACGCTGACCAGTGAGGCGGGATCGTTTACGCTATCAGGCGTCGCGGCGGGTCTATTGGCTGGTCGATCTCTGACCGCCGCCGCAGGATCGTTCTCCCTATCAGGACAGGATGCCGGGCTTCTAGCAGGTCGATCTCTGACCGCCGCCGCAGGATCGTTCTCCCTATCAGGACAGGCTGCCGGACTTCTAGCAAGTCGTTCTCTGGCCGCAGGCGCGGGGTCGTTCTCTCTATCTGGACAGGCTGCTGGGCTTCTAGCAGGTCGATCCCTGACTGCAAGCGCAGGATCGTTCTCGCTATCGGGACAGGCTGCTGGGCTGTTGGCTGGTCGGTCTTTGACCGCTGGCGCAGGATCGTTCTCGCTATCGGGACAGGCTGCTGGGCTGTTGGCTGGTCGGTCTTTGACCGCTGGCGCAGGGTCGTTCGACCTGACGGGTGTCAACGCTAATCTGCTGGCTGGACGGTTGCTCACCGCCGCCGCCGGGACATTCGGTCTAACCGGATATGACGCGGTTCTGACCTATACGCCGATCGCCGGGCCGACCTACACGTTGGTGGCGGCGAACGGCTCGTTCACCCTGGCGGGGCAGGACGCGGCGCTGAGTTATGGCAGGACACTCGCCGCAGGAGCCGGGGCGTTCACGATCACGGGCAATGCGGCGAGCCTGACCGCTGGTCGCACCATCCTGGCCGGCGCAGGTGCGTTCACCATCGCCGGCAACACGGCTGGGCTAATCGCGGCGCGCACGCTGCTGGCAGGGCAGGGGACTTATGCGCTCACCGGCTATGACGCGACACTGGACTACACGCCGTCTGGCCCGACCTACACGCTGACGGCGGCGGACGGCGCGTATAGTCTCGCCGGCATTGACGCGGCTCTGAGCTATGGCCGCACGATCGCGGCGGAGGCGGGTTCGTTCGGTCTCACGGGCCAAGACGTGGGGCTCATTGTCTCCCGGATATTGTCGGCAGAACTGGGCGAGTTCGACCTCACCGGACAGGCCGCCTCGGTTCTGGCCGGGCGTCTGCTGACGGCGCTGTCGGAGAGCTACGCGCTCGCCGGCGTATCCGCGACCCTGTCGGCCAGCTTTATATCTTCGCTCTCGCAATCGACGATCGAGGCCCTGGCCGCCGCGATCTGGAACAAGACGCTGCCGCTGGGCGACGCGCCAGACATCACCTACGGCGCGACTGAGTTGAACAGCAGCGAGATCCTGGCGATCACCGAGGCGGTCTGGCGCCAGCAACTACCGGAGTCCTGCCCATGACCGACGGCTATATCCAGATTTCGCCAGACTCCACCGGCAAGCGCATCGACAACAGCGTCGTCAGCCGCAGCGGCACCGACTACTACCGCCAGCGCGTTGAGGTGATGCCAGTTGATCAGGTGGCGTTCAGCACGGCTACGCTGCTGACAAACGGTCAAACCTACGATTCCGGCGTGCTGTCTCTGGTCGGGTATACCCAGGTGCAGACTAGCGCGTTATCCGACAAAGACGGCACCATCGTCATTGATTTCTGCCGCGACTCTGGCGGAACAGACATCCTTCGGACCCTGACCATTCCATATGTTGGTGGGTCGGGCTTCCAGATGTTCAGCGCACCGGCATTTACGCCGCACGTGCGCTATCGCTTCACCTGCGATGAAACCGGCCAGACTGACTTCTATTTTGATACCAAAGTTCTGACCACTGCGTTGTCTCCGCAACTTCTCCGGTTGGATGCGTTTATCTCTCCCGCGATGTCGGCATCGTTGGGCCGCACCATCATCGTCGGACGGACGGATGGCGGCGTCTACAACAACGTCGGGATTGACAGCCAAAACAATCTCAAGGTGTCGGTCGCCAATCCGGTCACGGCGTTTGGCGAAATGCTGACGGCGCAACTGACGCCAGTGGCGCAGGTCGATTTCGTGTATGGCCTCAACACCATACAAGTCGGCAGCACGACAACCGGGTCAGGTAGCGTCACCGCTGCCAACGGGCTGCTGTCTGCCGCGACCACGGCGGCGTCGTCATCCAGTGCGGTCGCTTATACCAAGCGCAACCTGAAATACCGCCCAGGGCAGGGCGCGCTCGCGCGGTTCACGGCGCTGTTCACGACTGGCGCGGCGAACTCGACGCAGTATGCCGGGGTGGGTTTCCCTAACCTCGAAAATGGTCTGTTCTTCGGCTATAACGGTGCGACCTTTGGCATTTGGACGATCAAGAGCGCCACGCCGACACACATTCCGCAAGCGTCGTGGAATGTCGATGTCATGGATGGCAGCGGGTCGGCGGCGAACCCATCCGGCCAAACTTTGGTGCCGACGAATGGCAACGTCTATCAGATCACGTATCAGTATCTTGGTTTTGGAAGCTTGGCGTTTTTCGTTGAGAGTCCGACCACCGGGAATTTTACGTTGGTTCATCAGATCGAATATGCCAACGCTAACACCGCGCCTAGCCTGCTGAACCCGTCGATGCCGTTGGTATGGGGCGCGGTCAACGACACGAACGCCACCAACATCATCGTCAAAGCGGCCAGTGGGATGTTGGCGGTGGAAGGGGACCGCGCACTTCTCGGCCCGCGTCATGGCTACGACATCACCCGCACCACCGTCACGACTGAGACTAATGGGTTTAGCATCCGCAATGCGTCCACATACAACGGCGTGCCAAACGGCGGGCTGATCCGTATTCGCACCATCAGCGCGGGAACCAATGTCGGTGGCGCTGGTAGCGGTGTAGCGACGATCAGGCTGGTCAAGGACACCACGCTGGGTGGCTCGCCGGCTTACGCCGCCTATTCCGGCAGCACGTCCGACAGCGGCGTGACCATCACCAGCGGGCAGTCCATTGCTTCCACCGATACGGACGGAACGACCATCACGGGCGGCAACGTCGAATACAACGCGGTGGTCGCGGTGGGCACTAGCATGTATGCCGACATCACCGACCTGAACATCTACATCAGCCCCGGCGAAACCCTGACCGCGACCGTCGCCAGCACGCAAAGCTGCACCATCGGCGTGTCGCTAACGTGGTCTGAGGATCTGTAGTGCTCCTCGATCTCCTCTACCACTACCTGCGGTTCTCCTGTGGGCCGACGGCGGGGGAGCGATTGGTCGCGCTGGCGGGCCCAGGGACTGCCGGCTGCTTGCTCAAGGCCAAAGCGTCCGGCACCACGGTGGCCGACGCCCTGGTCGATTTCTCCCGCCTGGCCACCGGCCCCGCTTACGCCCACCTGCTGGCTAACGACGCCAACCCCTACTGGATCATTCACGTCCGCCGCCGGAACGCCCGCTGAACGTATCCGTGTGCCGGAGACCCGCTTGTAATATCGCCGGAACCGGAGATTGCCGATGGCCTCAGTCGTCCAGATTTGCAACATGGCCCTCGCCCACATCGGCGCGGGGGTCGTGATATCCAGCATCAACCCGCCCGATGGCAGCCTCGAGGCGGGCTATTGCGACACATACTACAATCCGGCCCGGCTCGAGATGCTCGAGATCGGCACCTGGAAGTTCTCGCTCGCACGGGTGGAACTGGCCGAAGTCACCAACACCTCGGACACATGGGCCTACGCCTACGCGCTGCCGTCGAACTGCCTCCGCCCCCTGCGCATCCTGGCCGCTGGGTCGACGCTGACCGTCTTCACGCAGGACGACGTGGCCTACAGCCCGAACGATCGGGACGGGGCCGAGTTCGACATCGAGGGGGCGGTTCTTTACACCAACGAGCCCGAGGCGGTCCTGGTCTACACCAGGGACGTCACCGATTCGACCCAGTTCACGCCGTCGTTCATGACGGCGCTGTCCTACCTGCTGGGCAGCTACCTGGCCGGGCCGATCATCAAGGGCACAGAGGGGATGCGGGTGGCTGATGCCATGCGCCAGCGGGCCATGGTGATGTCCACCATGTCGGCCACGGCAGACGCGAACGCCAGCTCCTCGTCGATCGACTTCACCCCCTCGAGCATCGCCGCCCGCGCATGAGCGTCAAGTTCCTTTTCAAGAGCTTCGCCGGCGGCGAGATCACGCCGGAGCTGGCCGGGCGCCTCGACCTGGTGAAGTATCAGACCGGCCTGGCGCTGGCACGGAACTTCATCACCCTGCCGCACGGGCCGGCGGTGCGTCGCCCTGGATTCCAATACATCCTCGAGGCGAAGGATAGCACCCGCGCCGTGCGCCTGATGCCGTTTGCGTTTAGCGCGACGCAGACCGTCATACTGGAGTTTGGACACCAGTATATCCGCTTCCACCTGAACGGCGGCACGCAGCTCGAGGCGAGTAAGGCGATCGTCTCGATCGTCGCCGACACGGTGACGGTGACGAGCCACGGCTACAGCACCGGCGATTGGGTCTATATCGGCACGCGCTACCACAAGGTGACCAGCACCGGCGCGAACACCTTCACCACGACGGATCTCTGGGGGGTGGCGACCACGGCATCGGGCAGCACGGCGGCGCGGGTCTACACCCTGACCAGTCCTTACACCGAGGACGACCTGTTCGACCTGCACTTCGCGCAGTCCGCGGACATCACGACTATCACCCATCCGAGCTACGCGACCCGCGAACTGGCACGGGTGAGCGCCACGAGCTGGACGCTGACGACTCTGGCGTTCGACGCCCCGACCAACGCCCCGACGGATCTCAGCGTCGAAGCCACGATCGAGAACAACAGTGACAAGGTGCAGCAATCCTACGTCGTCACGACGATCGACGCGGACGGGGTGACAGAGTCGCTGGCGTCTGATCCGGTCAATGTGCAAAACAACCTAGGCCTTGCCGGCAATTACAACACCCTGACCTGGTCGCCGGTCGGGGACGCCATCCGTTACAACGCCTACAAGCTCCGCGGTGGCACGTATGGGTACATTGGGCAGACCCGCCCGAGCCCCAGTGCGGTCAGCAAGTCCATCAGCACGATCGACCGACCGGGCGCCGGGAACAAGACCGTCACGGTGACGACGACCTCCTCGCACGGATTTGCCAACAACTCGCTGATCATCATTGAGGACACTGGCGAGGCGACGCTGAACGGCGCCTGGATCATCACGGTAACGGGGACCACGACGTTCACCTATCTGTCAGTGACCGACGCCACCACCAGCGCGGCGACCGGCACGGCCTCTGTGCCGGAGCTGGTGATCAAGGACGACAACATCCAGGAGGACACGACCCAGACGCCGCCCGAGGATATCGTCACGCTGAACGCCGGCACTGACGACTACCCGTCGACGTCGACCTATCACGAACAGCGTCGGTGGTTCGGTGGCACAAACAACAAGCCGCAGGTGCTGTTCGCCACCCGCACCGGAACCGAGGCCAACCTGACGACGTCGCTCTACAGCCGGGACGACGACGCGATGGAAATCAAGATGAGCGCCGGTCAGTATAACCAGATCCGCCACCTGGTTTCGCTGTCCGACCTGATCGCGTTCACCGCGGGCGGGGAGTTCCGCATCTTCAACGAGGGCGGCGCCGCGGTCACGCCGAGCAGCATCAGCATCAAGCCGCAGGGCTACACTGGCGCCAGCAACGTGCAGCCGGTCGTCACCAGCGGCTCGGCGTTATATGTCCAGGCCCAGGGCTCCCGCGTGCGCGAGCTCGCCTACAAGTGGGAGAGCAGCAACTACTCCACGATCGACGTCTCGATCATGGCGCCGCATCGGTTCAACGGCTACACGATCAACCAGATCGCCTATTCCCGCGCGCCGGACCAGATCCTATGGGCAGTGCGGTCAGACGGCACCCTGGCGGCCATGACGTATGTGCCGGACCAGCAGGTCTATGGGTGGCACTTCCACGACACCGACGGCACATTCGAGAGTGTGGCGGTGGTGGCCGAGGGTAACGACGACGCGGTCTACGCCGTGATCAAGCGGACGATCGACGGGCGCGACGTGCGCTACATCGAGCGGCTGCACTCCCGCATCTTCACCGACCAGGAGGACGGGTTCTACGTCGACAGCGGGCTGACCTATGACAGCACGGCGACCACGACGATCACCGGACTCTGGCACATCGAGGGCGAGGAGGTAGCGGTCCTGGCCGATGGCGCCGTGCATCCCAACGTGACGGTCACCGACGGGTCGATCACCTTGGAGGAGGAGGCGTCGGTCGTGCAGGTTGGCCTGGCGTATACATCCGACATCAAGACCCTGCCGTTGGCGATGGAGGGCGCTCCGGCGACCGGGCAGGGGACGGTGAAGAACGTCAACAAGGTGCATCTGCGCGTGTCGCAAACTGGCGTGATCCAGGTGGGGCCGAGCTTCACCACGCTGCGCGAATACCCGGCGCGGGACGTCACCGACGACTATGACAACCCGCCTGGCCTGATCACGGGCGAGGTGGTGGTGAGCGTGCAGCCGAGCTGGAACCAGGACGCGGCGATCTGTGTGCGCCAGGACAAGCCGCTGCCGATGTCGGTGTTGTCCATGACCCTGGAGGTGCAGGGCGGTGGTTGATGTCCTGATCCGCGACACTGAGCCGGGGGACGAGGTGCTACTGGCGCAGAACCTGCGCGAGCAGGACATGCTTGAGGTCCGGGCTTACGGGTATGCGGAGCCGCTCTACCCCCTGCATCGCAGCGTGCGGAGTTCGGTGATGTGCTGGACGGCGTTTGCTGATGGCCATATCGCCGCCATTTTAGGCTGTGGGCCGGTCTCCGTCATGGGAGGGGTTGGGGCACCCTGGATGATGGGAACGCCTGTGCTGGAGAAATACGCCCGGCAAATGGTCAAGCGCACGCCGGAGTATCTCGACCGGATGCTGGAGGTGTTCCCGCATCTGACGAATTTCGTGCATGTGGCGAACACCACCAGCAAGCGGTGGCTGCGCCGGGTCGGGTTTGAGTTGAGCCCGCCGATGCCGTTCGGCGCGTTGCGCGAGCCGTTTCACAGATTTGATATGAGGGTCTGACAATGTGCTTTGCGATGTTGGCGGCGGCCCTTCCGTCGATATTTGGAACTACGGCGGCGGCGACTGGGACGGTCGCAGCTTCTACGGCGGCAGCGGCTGCGACGGCGGGGCTTGAGTTCGGAACACTGGCTGCGGCAGCTCCCGCTGCTGCCACCGGCCTCTCATGGGGCACCATCGGCCAGATCGCGTCTCTTGCCGGCACTGGCCTGCAAGCCATCTCCGCCTATAACCAGGCGCAGGTCGCCAATCAGGTGGCGGAGAACAACGCGAAGATTGCCGAATACCAGGCGCAGGACGCGCTCAAGCGTGGCGAGCAGCAGAGCATGGACATCCGGCGGAAGGCCGCCGCGTATAAATCCACGCAGCGCAGCATGATGGGTGCCCGTGGTCTGGATCTCACCTACGGCTCCGCTGCTGACATCCTCGACCAGACCGACTTCTTCTCCGAGACCGACGTCGCGACCACGCGCACCAACGCTGCGAATGAGGCGTGGGCACGGCGCGCACAGGCGACGAACTACCGAGCCGAGGCAGCGTCACGGAGCCCATGGATGATGGCCGGTGGCACGTTGCTCGCCGGCGCCGGGCAGGTGGCCAACAAGTGGTACCAATACAGCAATCCTGGCGCCAACTGGGCCTATCAGACGGCTAAAGGATACTAATGAATGCCGACAGTTCCGCTTTATCAGCCACAGGTCCGATCTGAACCGCTCCCTGGCCCGTATCAACGGACGCCGGACGTCAGCAGCGGGCTGAACGCGATCGGTCAAGGGCTGATGGCGGTGGGCGATGCCGCGAACCGGATCGACTATTTCAACGCGCAGACCAAGGCCAACGAGGTCGAGACGCAGATCACCCAGGAATGGCTGAAGTGGGACGCGCAGGCGCGGCAGCATTACCGCGGTGAGCGGGTGGAGGAATACGGCCCGGCGGCGGAGCAGTGGTGGAGGCAGGCGGCGGAGACTTACGGCGGCGACATGAACGCGCGGGCGCGCTCGATTGCATCTCCGCATCTGAACAGCAAGAAGCTGTCCGCCATGAACTCGGTGATGACCTACTCGGCAGCCGAGCGCGAGAGGCACGCCAACCAGGCGTTCGAGGCGAAGCTGTTCTCTGACATCCAGATGGGGCTGACCACGGGAGCGGTCGACGCCGCTGCGCAATCCATTCGCGCATCGATCGACGAACGTGCGCGCATCCTGGGTTTGAACGAAGACCAGATCAGCGTGGCGAAGCTGAAGACCCTCGATGCTTTGCACGTGGCTCACATCACCAAGTTGTCCACGACCAACGCCGGCGCCGCGTCCGCGTATTACCGGCAGAACAAGGACGAGATCCTGGCCAACCACCGGGCGACGATCGAGAAGGGACTGGCGGGGGAGGGGGAGAACCAGTGGGCGCAGAACTTTGTGAACGGGCTTGGAGATAAATCTCTCAGCGAACAGATATCTGCCGCACAAGAGATCAACGACCCAAAGCGGAAAAAGAAGGTTCTGGCGCTGATCAAGGAAAACCGCGATCTGCGTGAGCTTGGGCAAAAGGATCAGTATGATCGTGCCGGCGCAGAAGCGTGGAGCCGCGCCGAGCGTGGTTTACCTATCCCGGAAGCTCTTAAACAACAGATGGACCCGCTTAAGGTTCCGGCCCTCGAGGAGTATGTGGCCAAGAGGTTGGAGCCAAGGCCAACCAAAAGCAACGACACAGTGAAGAATACTCTCTGGGCAATGAGCCTGGACGATCCCGAAAGGTTCAAGAACGAGCAACTCCTTCAATACCAAGACAAACTTTCAAGCTCCGACTTCCATGCGTTGATCGAAGAACAGAAGAAAATGCGCAGCCCTCCCGCTGCAGATCGTTTGTCGTTCAAGGACAAGATAAAAGCGTGGGTTCAGACAAACGGACTGAAAGACAAAAACGCGGGTGCGTTTACGGCTGCTGCAATCATGGAATACGAGAACCGAACCGGCGGCGGGAAAAAGGCGTTGTCTTCCAAAGACGAGGACCAGTTGCTGGACTCGCTTTTGTTGAAAGGGAAGACAGGCAGCAACTTGAACCCACTGAACTGGTTTGGTGAATCAGAGACGGCTGCGACATACCAAGAATCCGTTCGCACTGGTAAGCCGTTTGTCCCCGAAATATCTGCGCAAGACCGTGCTCTGATTGTTCAGTCCTTTGCGCGTCGTGGCGTCACTAAGCCCACAGAAGAACAGATCGTCGACGCATACAAGCGGGCAAAGGGTATTCGCTGATGAACCCATTCGACGAGGCTGTCGGACAAGTAGTCGCCCCGGAACAGGCCGCATCCACCAACCCGTTCGACGCGGCGGTCGGCGACGTGGTCGACTTCGATCAGGCTCGTCTGCGCGCGTCGATCAGAAACGGTGTCAAGACCAACCCGGATGAGGCCGCGCGTGCGGTCAATCTGTCGCAGCAGACGGGGTTGTCCACTGACCTGGTGCTGCGCAACTTGTTCGATGTCGAGGCCGAGAACAGGGCTGCGGCGATCGAGCGGGATCTGTATCAGGCGCCCAACCTGTCCATCATGCTGCGCGACAACCCAGCCTACGCGCAGATGGTTCACAAGGACGTCGGCCCGCTGGTGACGATCGAGGGTCAGACCAGTGGCTTCACGTCTGGCTTGAGCACCGGCTGGCGGCAAGCGTCCCTACAAGCTGAGATGGCGCACCTGATCAACATCGACAGATCCGGTGGCGCCAGGACCGAGCAGCAGGAACAGCGTCTGAAAGAAATACGCGATCAGATGCAGCAGTTCGGCAAGATGCAGGACAACGAGAGCACCGCCGGCTATCTCGCCAGGGTTGGCTCGTATTCCGTTCGACAGTTCATTGATAGCACAGGCGCCGGTGCGCAGGGTGCCGCCGCGGGCTTGGCGGTTGGCGCCGGCATGGGCGCGTTGGCCGGAGGCGTGGGCGCGGTTCCCGGCGGCTTCATCGGTGCCGGCGCTGGGTTCCTAACAGGCTCCTTCAATTACGCCTACAACCTCGAGGCGGCGTTCGCTTACGACGAACTGACCCAGATGAAAGACGCCGCCGGCCAGACGATCCCGAAAGAGATCGCCCGGCAGGTATCCACGGCGGTGGGTATCGTCAACGGCTCGATCGAGCTTCTCAGTGACGTGGTGTTGGCGCGCCTTGCACCAGGTCTCGGCAAGGTTGTCGGCAGGGACGCTGCCAAGAAGGCGGTGATGTCCCAAGTCAAGCTGGCGCTGGCGTCGCCGGCCACCCGCGAGGCGCTGATCTCCGCGTCGCGCAAGATGCTGACCGTCGGGGCCACCGAGGGCTTCGAGGAGTTCGTCCAGGCGTGGGCCGGTGTCGGCGGTCGGGAGATCGCGCAATCCCTGTCTGGCCAGACGTTCTTCCCCGACGATCTCAGCAAGGACACCCTGGACGCGCTGACCCAGGCGCGTGATGCGTTCATCGGCACGACGATCACCTTGGGCGCTGGGATCGGTAGCGTCGACTTCATCGCCGCCCAGCGGCGGGCGCAGCAGTTCGGTGCGCAAGAACAAAGCATCCAGGACGCCCAGCGGTATGCGGGCGCGTTGCAGGCTGCCGGTCAGACTGAGGTCAGACTGAAGGCGCCGGAGGCGTTCCGCGACATCATGGGCGGCATCACCGACGAGACCGTCTACCTGGACGCCGGCGTGCTGAACCAGATGCCGGTGGAGATCGTCGCCGCCCTGCCGGAGTCGACGCGCCAGGCGCTGGACGAGGCGCCGTCAGCCGAGATGCCGGTGGCGATCCCGATGGCGGACGTGCTGACGATCGCGCCGGGCACACCGCTGGAGCAGGCGGTGGTCGAGCTGGGCCGATCGGCGCCGGACGCGCTCAACCAGTCGGAGACGGTGGCGGCCAGGTCTCTCAGCGACGAGATGCTCCAACAAGAAGCCGAGCGCGTGCTGGCCGAGGCGCAGGACCAGACGGCGTGGGCTGCGAGCGTGGAGACGGTCAAGACCAACATCCTTGACCAGTTGAACACGGCGAAGCGGTTCACCACGGACGTGAACGACGCCTACGCCCGGCTGGTGTCGTCCTGGTATAGCGTCACCGCCAACCGCATGGGCGTGACCCCGGAGGAACTTTACACCCGCTATCCGCTCCGGGTCGGAGCGAATATCGTGGGTGGGCGGAATGTGCTGAATGCAGGCGGCGACCAGACCCAGACGCCGGCGTTCAAGAACTGGTTCGGCGACAGCAAGGTGGTGGATGCCGAGGGTAAGCCGTTGGTTGTTTATCATGGGACGGGCGCGGACTTTAATGTGTTCGATCTGAACATGAGCGGTAAGACGACGGATAGCGGATGGATCGGGCAAGGGTTTTATTTCTCAAACCGACCGGATATTGGGTCTGCCTACACGAACCTTGGCCGCAACAGTTTGGGTTCCCCAAATGTGGTCCCTGTTTATTTATCTCTCAAGAATCCGTTTATGTGGGGGCCAAAAGGGCAGGGCGCCCGTGGACTTGTGATGAACGGCACGCCGCTGCCGGCGGAGATCCACGACGAAGTAATCAGGCGCACGGGATTTTCTTTTGACCCAAACGCGGAACCTGACTTTTCCTTAGAACCTGATATCTCCCGAGCTATTAGGGACGTTCTCATTGAACGCGGATATGATGGTGTCATCGCTTCATTTGAGGATGGCCCTGGGGAGTTCGTCGCATTCCACCCCGAGCAAATCAAATCCGCCATCGGCAACGTCGGCACGTTCGACCCGAACGATCCGAATGTTCTGAGGCAGTCGTCGACGTATGACACCCAGGCAGAGGAGGTTCGGGCATTCCACGCAACAAACGAGGTGTTCGACGCCTACGATTGGGGGAGGCTCGGTCAAGAGACGCGGAGGAACATCACGGACGCCGACGACCCCCGCTCGTTCGGGGCGGTGCTGGCGGCGATTGGCCCGTGGGCTAACAGTCAAGACTTGTCGGAGCGCTTGGTGACATTACACGCACTTCCCGCGATCTTGCGCGGGAAGGCGAGACACTACTCGTCCCTCGATAAATTATATTCCGAGATCGTGAACAAATACGGGGGCGTCGAGAAGTTTAGAAACGCTCTCCGGGGTCGGGGAGTAGACTATATCTCGGTCGCAGACGAGGAAATGGGAGGCACGTCTTATGTGGCGCTGCACCCTGACGCCTTTGGGATCGCTCCTCCCGCTCCGGGGCCACAGACCTTGATGGACCCCAGTGTGCTGCGGCAGCCAGCCACCGCCCTGTCCCCCAACGCCACCTTCGACCCGCAGAACCTGCTGATCACCCTGGGTGAGTCGGCGAACCTCTCGAGCTTCCTGCACGAGAGCGGACACTTCTTCCTCGAGGTGATGGCGGACATCGCCAGCCAGCCGAACGCGCCGGCGCAGATCCAGCAGGACATGGTCACCACGCTGAAGTGGTTCGGCATCCCCGACCTGGCGACCTGGAACAACATGACGCTGGACGAGAAGCGCCCCTACCACGAGCGGTGGGCGGAGAGCTTCGAGGCGTATCTGTTCGAGGGCAAGGCGCCGAGCCAGGAGCTGCAGCCGCTGTTCCGCCGGTTCCGCTCCTGGATGGTCAACGTCTACAAGTCGCTGACCCAGTTCATGTCCAGCCGCAACCTGCAGATCTCGCCCGAGATCCGCCAAGTGTTCGATCGCCTGGTGGCGACGGACGAGCAGATCGCCGAGGCCGAGCGCACTGCCGGATTGCTGCCTGACTTCGAGGCGACGAACGAGGCGATCGAGAAGCTGCAGGCCCGCTCCCTGCGCGATCTCAAGTGGACGATCAACGCGCGCAACAAGAAGATCGCCCAGTTGCAGCGGGAGGCGCGCGATCTGCGCAAGGGCATCCGCGCAGAGGTGCAGGCCGAGGTCGAACAGCAGCCGCTCTACCGGGCGATGCGATGGCTGCGCCGTGGCGAGATAACCACGGAGCAGGGCGAAGACGTCAAGGCCGACAAGGGGTTCCGGTTGAGCACCGCCGCCCTGGCCGAGATGTATCCCGAGACCATGCTCGGGCGTCCCGATCTGACCCGTCTGCGCGGGATGACGGCGAAGGAGGGTCTGCATCCCGACATCGTCGCCGATATGTTCGGCTACACCTCCGGCGATCAGCTCGTGCGCGAGATCCTGGCCGCGGAGCCGATGAACAGCGTGATCGAGGGCATGACCGACCAGCGCATGCTGGAGCGGCACGGCGATCTGTCCAGCCCCGAGGCGATCGAGCAGGCGGCGAGCGAGGCCATCCACAACGAGGCCCGCGCCAAGTCTTTGGCCACCGAGCTCAAGGCGCAGCAGGAGATGATGGCCGGGCGCACGGACACCGGGCGGGTCAGCTCCTCCGGTCGGGCCATCACCGTGAACACCATCATGGCGGCGGCCAAGCAGTTCGCGGAGAACCTGGTTGCCCGCCGGCGGATCACTGATCTGAAGAAGGCGGCGCAGTTGCACCGGGCCGCCGAGGCCAAGGCGGCAAAGACCTGGCAGAAGGAGACCGCCGCCGGCAACACCGAGGCCGCCGTGCAGGCCAAGCGCGACCAGGTGCTGAACCACTACGCCGTCAAGGCGCTGGTGGAGGCGCAGGCAGAGATCAAGAAGCAGCTCGAGTTCTACAGCCGGGTGGCGCGTGGCAACGACGAGCGCGTGGTCAAGGGTGGCCGCAACCCGGACGTGGTCAACGCCATGCGCGCGATCATGGCCGCGCACGGGATATCCCCGCGCCTGGAGAAGACGGCCACCGCCTACATGGATGTGGTGCAGCGCGAAGATCCCGCCGTCTACGCCGCGCTCAAGCCCACCGTTGACAACGCCGTCGCCAACGCCATGCCGTTCAACGAGATGACGATGGAGGAAGCGCGCGGGCTGTTCGACGATCTGCGCAGCATGTGGGATCTGGCGAAGACATCGCGCGAGGTGGAGATCGACGGCAAGATGATCGACATCCGCGAGGCGGCCCAGCCGCTGATGGAGCGGATGGACGAGATCGGCATCCCCGACACCATCCCCGGCGAGGCCGGCGCGATCACCCGGCGCGAGGAGCTGCGCATCAAGCTGCAGTTCGCCAAGGCCATCCTCCGGCGCGTGGAGCAATGGGCGGAGGGGATGGACGGCAAGTATGGCGGGCCGTTCCTGCGCTATGTCTTCCAGCCGATCAAGGACGCCGCGGATAGGTATCGGTCGGCCAGGACGGAATACCGCCGGCGGTTCACGGATCTGGTCAAGGCGGTGGGGCCGTTCGTTCCGCGCGGCGAGATCAACGCGCAAGCGGAGCTTGGCTACACATTCGGCAACGCCCGCGACAGCGGCACGGCGGAACTGCTGCACGCCATCCTGCACACCGGCAACGAGAGCAACAAGCGCAAGCTGCTGCTGGGCCGGGGTTGGGCGACGGAGCTCGAGGACGGCTCGGTCGACACCAGCCGGTGGGATGCGTTCATCGACCGGATGCACGCCGAGGGTAAGCTGACCAAGGCGCATTGGGACTTTGCCCAGGGCGTGTGGGATCTGCTCGAGGAGATGAAGCCCCTGGCGCAGAAGACCCACCGCAAGGTGTTCGGTCGGTATTTTGCCGAGATCACCGCCGACCCGGTGGCGACGCCGTTCGGCACCTACCGTGGTGGCTACGTGCCGGCGCAGACCGACACCCGCATCGTCAAGGACGCCCGCATGCGCGAGCTTGCCGAGGGCGAGAACGACGCGATGGCGTATGCGTTCCCCTCGGCACCGAGCGGGTTCACCAAGTCCCGCGTGGAATACAACAAGCCGCTGCTGCTCGATCTCCGTGCCCTGGCCCAGCACATGGACAAGGTGCTGATGTTCTCGCACATGCAGGGCGCGGTCAACGACGTGCGCCGCATCCTGACGCAGCGCGATGTGAGCTACGCCCTGGACCGTGTGGCGCCGGGCGCCTACGAAGGCATGTTGATCCCATGGCTGAACCGGGCTGCTAAGCAGCAGGTTGAGACGCCGACGAGTGGGAATCGGAACCTGACTCGGATCCTCAGTGAAGCTAGATCTCGCGCCGGCATGGCGCTGATGTTCGCCAATCTGAGCAACACGGCGCAGCAGATCACCGGGTTCGCGTCTGCAGCCGTCAAGGTTCGTCCTACCTTGATGCTGCAGGCCACGGCGGAGTTCACGACCAGCCCTCGGCAGATGAAGGAGACAGTTGCCACCATGTCGCCCTTCATGAAGGACCGCATGTTGAACGAGGTGGCGGCGATGAACGACGCCGTCGAGAACATCCTGGTCGACCCGTCCATGCTGGAGCGCAGCCAGGCGTGGACTCGCCAGCACGCATATTTCATGCAGTCCGCGGTCGACAATACGATGAGCCCGATCATCTGGACGGCGGCCTACAACCAGGCGATCGAGCAGGGCATGAACCAGACCGACGCCGTGCGGTTTGCTGACGGCGTTATCCGTCAGACCCAGGGCTCGACGTTACCAGAAGACATAAGCCAGATGGAGGGCGGTCGTGCCTTGTCACGATCTCTCACGCAGTTCACGAGCTGGTTCAATATGCTGGCGAACACCAACGCCACGGCTGCATTACAAATCATCCAAGCAGTCGGTCTGCGCAAGGGCGCCGGCAAGCTGCTCTATGTCGCATTCATGGGCCTGTTTGTCCAGATATGGGTCGCGGAGGCGATCGCCTTAGCATTCCGTGGTGGGCCGGATGACGAGGACAAGGACGGGGAGTATCTGGACGACTGGCTGATGGCGGTGTTCGGTTTCGGCACGATCCGCGGTATGACAGGTATGGTTCCGTTCGCCGGGCAGTTGATCAATGCGTCGATCGCTCGGTTCAACAACAACCCCGCCGACGATCGTATGTCTCTGTCGCCAGCGGTCAGTTTGGCTGAAGCCGCGGTCGGGGTTCCCTACGACGTCTACCAAGCCATCCGTGGCGAGGCCAAAGCGCAGAACGTCGTCCGCGACGTGGCGGCTGCCGCCACGCTGATCACCGGCCTGCCGTTCTACGCAGCCGCTCGCCCGCTGGGCTACGCCGCCGGCATGGCCCAAGGCAAGATCGAGCCGACCAGCCCGGTGGACATGGCCCGTGGCCTGGCGACCGGCAGCTCGAGCAAGGAAAGTCGGCAGCGGTGAACGTATCCGTGTCTCACCCCGCCCGCCTTATGATCCCCTCCATCCTAGGAGTGTCTGCTAGATGACGATCCCATCCACTGCGCGCCGGGCTGGACCCTATGAGGGGAACGACAGCGCAACGTCGTTCGCATTCAATTTCAAGGTCTTCGCTGAGTCCGACATCCAGGTGACGACGGCAACGGCGCTGGGCGTCGAGACGGTTCGCGTGCTGGACACGGACTACAGCGTGACGCTGAACGGCGACCAGGATAGCAGCCCTGGCGGGACGGTGACCTACCCGATCAGCGGTGATCCCCTGGCGACTGGCGAGGTGCTGGCGATCATCGGCGTGCTGGATTACGACCAGCCGCTGGACCTGCCAAGCGGGGGTCGGTTCTCGGCAACGGCGATAGAGAACGAGCTCGATCGCATGGTGATGCAAATGCAACAAATCCGGGAGGAGGTGGGGCGGGCCTTGCGTGTCAGTGTCACGACCGGCGCCGACGTCGAACTGCCGGCGCCGTCGGCGAACGCGCTGATCGGCTGGGACTCGGACGCCGCGACCTTGACGAACGTCCCGCTGTCGGATCTGGCGACCGCGGCGTCGTTCGCGTCGTATCGTTACGACACTTTCGTCGGCGACGGGTCAACCACTGAGTTCGCCCTAACCAGCGACCCGGTGACGCTCGGGAACATGGACGTTTCGATCGACGGTAGCACGTTGGTGCCGGGCGTGGATCACACCCTGACCAACGGCTCGCTGGTGTTCACCGTTGCCCCGTCCGACGGCTCGGAAATCCTGGCCCGTTACGGAAGCGCGCTGCCTCCAGGTGACACGGCGGACGCTGCGGACATAAGCTACCTTCCCGGCGCCGGCATTGCGGCAGGAGACGTGCAATCCAAGCTGCGCGAAGTTTTGAGTGTGAAAGATTTCGGAGCGGTAGGCGACGGATCAACGGATGACACGACTGCTTTCAACGATGCGTTTACTTATTTGATAGCCGCAGGCGGAGGTCGTTTGTACGTCCCGACCGGCATCTACAAAATCACAAGCAAACTGACTGTAACGTGCAACGCGCAACAACACATTTCCGTTCACGGTGACGGGCCTTATTTAAGCACGCTAGACTTTCAGGCCGATACCGATCTTGGAATCCATTTCCATTCGACCAGTGTAACCGATAACCAGTTGCCGCACTTTGAGGTGTGCGACCTCGGCTTGATTACGTCTGCCGATAATTGCGGTAACGCTCTGTGGTTTGAGTTCGATCATAGCAACAACATTGACGCATCAGTGTATGCTGCTGATTTGTTCATCGGTCAGAATGTGGATCGCGTCAGCGATACGCTGAGCGGTTACGGATACTGGAACACTGCAATCGCCGTCACCAACGCGCGCAACGGCGAAATCAGAAATCTTCACGCTTATGGGGAGATGAACAAATCCCCCGCGTCGTCCCGTGGTGTGTTTCTTGACGGAGAAAGCACCGCGTTCGTGATTTCCGATTCACTGTTTTTAGAATTTACAACGGGCATTGAAGTATACGGAACGTCGGAGGGTTGCTACATCAACAACACCGACGTCGTTTATTGTACCTATGGCATCCGCCACAACATTGCAAGCGGAGCAGAGCCGCAGCTAACTGTCGTCGGATGCTCTATGAACTGCTCCAATGTTGGCGTTTGGCTTTACAACTCTCAACAGTCGGTAATTGCGAACTGCGTTTTCTACGCCTGCGCGGCTCTCAATACTGACCCCTGGCCAAATTGGACGGGGGTGTTGTTGCAGGGAACCAACGGAAGGTTTACCAAAGTGATCGGTAACATCTTCTCCATGGAAGCGGGTAGAACTGGAGACACCCGGGTCGCAATAGATTTCAACGAAGGGCGCTGTTATAGCGCCACCGGAAACCACATTTTTGGGTTTTCTGGTTATGAGATCGATTACGGCGTATATATCCGCTCGGGTGTTAGCAATTGCGTTGTTGGCGACGATAATATCTTCGAGTATGTGACGACGGAATTTACGAACGCTGGAGCCACATCTGTCAGACAACCGAGAATCCAATCTGGATCAGTGACCGGCACGACCGGAGTCGTTGTAACTTTCGACAATGCGTTCCCGAACGAATGCACAAGTGTAATCGCCATTCACAATGGAACAAACACTGCGGTGAATGTTACGGCTTCCTCCGTGTCAACGACAGGTTTCACGTTAAACCACAACTCTGGGGGTAGCTCGGACTTTTACTATCTCGCGACAGGGAATTGAGGTAGACATGATAGAAACCCTTCTTGGCGGTCTGTTCGGCGGCGTCCTGCGGATTGCGCCGGAACTGCTCAAGGCGTTCGACCGCGCCAATGAGCGCAAACATGAGCTAGCTATGCAAGCGTCTGAAATGGAGTTCGCCAAAGTCAGGGGTGAAATCCACATGCGAGAGACACAGGCGACGATGCTGACGGCGGAACTGGACAGCATCGGCAAGGCGTTTAGCGAGCAGAGTAAGACCGCTGTCGCAGCCGGTAAGTTCGTCGCGGCGATCTCGGCGCTGGTTCGCCCGCTGATCACATATGCCTTCGTCACCGCTTACTTCATCGTCAAGCTGGCAGGCTATCTCGTGGCAGTTCAGCAGGGCGGCGAGTGGAAGGATGTCCTGCTGTCACTATGGACGCAGGATGACGTGACCATTTTGTTTATGATCATCTCGTTTTGGTTTGTGGGTCGGGTATGGGAACGGACACAACCGACGCGCTAGAGATAGCCGCCGCCCTTTGTCGGCAGTTCGAGGGCTTCGTGGCGGAGCCATACCTGTGTCCAGCGGGTTACTGGACCCAGGGCTGGGGGACTGTCTACAAGCCTGACGGCTCCCGCGTGCAGGAAACCGACCCGCCGATCAGCCAGGAACAGGCGGATGAATGGCTGATCGGTGAACTGCGAAACAACTACATGCCCGGCGTTCTGCGCGCCTCGCCGATGCTGATTAACCACGCCGGTGCGCTCGGGGCTATGACCGACTTTGCGTATAACCTCGGCGTCCCGCGTTACCGCGCCAGCACGCTACGCAAGCGGGTCGAGGCAGAGGATTGGGACGGAGCGCGGCGAGAGCTTGCGAAGTGGGTTTACGCAGGCGGTCGCGTCCTGCGTGGGCTGGTTCGTCGTCGTGCGGCAGAAGCGGAGTTCGTGCAATGATTACGGTCTGGTTGCCAGCCTGCAAAATGAGCGCGACGTTCAAGACGGCAGACGGCGCGCTGGCGTTTTTGCAGATGTTGACAAACAAGATAAACCCGGAGCAATTCGCTAACGCGATTGGGCATCTGTATGGTTCTGAATTTGCAACCGCTGCTCATGCACTGGCTATTACTTGTTTGCAAGGAACAGCCATTTGATGGACTGGATCAAGCAGTGGTGGCCCCTTGCCGCTTTCGCCTTAACGACGGCGATGGCGGCTGGCTCGCTGAACTCCAAAGTGGACGCGCTGGAAAAGCGGCTGGGCGAGAAGATATCGCGCGAAGCGAAGCTGGATGAGGTGCTGACGCTGGTGGCGCGCTTCGAGGAGCGCATCAAGCATCAGGACGAGCGCGATCAGGACCAGAAGGACAGGGTCGAGCGATTGGTCGAGTGGATCAAGAAGATCAACGAGCGGGTTAAATTACTGGAGCAACGTCGATGAACTTGTCGAACTTCAGCCATGCCGCCCTGGCCCTGGCGCTCATGGTTCTCATAGGCTGGCCGACCGGGAACTGGTGGGCGGGTGCTGCATTCGGTGCCGCGCTGTTCGTTGGGCGGGAACACACACAGGCCGAATATCGTTTCATCGAGGCCAATGGTGGCGAACGATACAAAGCGCCGCAGCCGACTGAACTTCTCTGCTTGCAAACGCGGTATTGGAGCCGGGACAGCTTGCTGGATGTGGTTTTGCCTGTGGTCGCTGTGCTGGTTGTGGCTTCTGCAATCGCAATTTTCTGAGAAAGTTTTGATTAATGAGCAACGCGCGCGAGAACCAGATCAAGCTGTCCCAGGTGACCGACGTCAAGGCGTTCGGCGCGACGGGTGACGGTAGCACCAACGACGCCGCGGCGATCCAGGCGGCGATCGACTCGCTCACGGACGGCGGCTTGGTGCTGTTTCCTTACGGTGTCTACGTGGTGAACACCGGGCTGACGGTGCCGGGCGGAGTGACGCTTCGCGGAGAGGCTCGAGGCCGGAAGTACAGCGCGTTCACCTCCTTCACTGGGACGGTGATCCGTGCCGGCACGTCGATGGCGACCCTGGTCACCACAGACGAAAACGCAAGCGATCTCGGCTGCGCGGTGATCGAGGATCTGATCCTCGACGGCAACAACGTCGCCACCACGGTGCTCAAGATGCAGGGGGTCAAGGACACCCTGCGCAATGCCGATGTCGTCCGAGGTGGGTCGTACGGCGTGGTGAACAACGTCACCGGCGTGGCGCACCAGACGATCGAGAACGTGCAGATCACGATGGACTCACGCGGGGTGGGCTGGCACATCGCCTCGGGGTCGGACAGCAACTTCACCAACGTGATTGTCAACGGTGGCTATCGCGACATGCTGGTCGAAGCCGGCGGGCACCAGTTCGATCGCATCCACCTGGCGCCGTCACCGCTCGACGCCGGCGATGCCAGTCACGTCTGCCTGCTGGATATCAACAGCACCGGCGACAACTATTTCGTCAACTGCCATTTCGACCAGATCCACACCGCGAACCAGTATCAGGTGAAGATACGCTGCGACACCAGCTCGGCGCTGGAGAACATCTTCGTCGGCTGCAGCTTCGACAACCCGGACTGCGACGTGGCCACGGTCAGCGGCGTGTTCCTGGACGCCTCGACCGGGTATGCCTCGAACTACTGGATCACCGCGCATTTCCACGCCTGCAACTTCTCAGGCAACGGCACCAACAAATACGAGTATGCCTTCGAGAAGGTCGCCACCGGCAACGGGTATATCCAGTATTACGTGATGGGCGGACAGGTGAACAACGCCACCGCGCTCTGGTCGCACGCGCCCAACGCTTACTCTGGCGTGGCGCACATCTCCGGCGGGCACACCGTGGTGGCCGACCCGATCACCGGCTCAGACGGTGACCTCTCGGTCGGGGCGGACCTGACGGTGGCCGGTAAGGTGGTGCTGACGACCGGCAGCGAACTGACGATAGCCACGGGGGCGATCACGGTTACGGCCAGCCACCACACGGTGGACACCGAGGGCGATGCGGCAAGCGATGATCTCGACACCATCAGCGGCGGCACGGACGGCATGATGCTGGTGCTGCGGGCAGCCGACTCGGCGCGCACTGTCGTGCTCAAGGACGCGGTCGACAACCTGCAACTGGCCGGAGACTGCACGCTTGACAACGCGCAGGACACGATCACGCTGATGTATAGCGGGACGAACTGGCGTGAGATATCCCGCTCCGACAACGGCGCCTAAGCGACTTCCAGCTTGACGCGCAGGGCGATGACCTCTTGCTCTAGGGCGGCGATGCGTTGGTGGTTGAGCCCGATGGCGAGGATCTCGCCGGGTTGGAACTGATCTCCGGTTGGTGAGACCAGTTTACCGGCGACGAACTTCCAGCCGGTCCACTGGCCCGCGGTGCCGGGCAGATCGCCCAGCAGCATCTTGACTGTGATGTGCTGCCGACCCGGCATGGTGGATCGCCGGGTGCGCCAGCGGTAAAGAGTCTTGTCGTGGATGTTGAGCTCGCGGCAGACCTGGCGGGCGCCGATCGCGGCGATCAGCTCCTCCAGGTCGCGCAGCGGGCGGGCCAGGGTCTCGAGCATCAGCCGATGACCGCAAAGGCGATCACGACCAGGATCGCGGTGATGGCGCACAGGGCGCCGGCCAGGACGTCAAGCGCGAAGGTCTTCATGGAACCGTTCCTCCTCATTGATGGCTGCGGTGAGATGGTCTTGGGCATCGGTCAGGGAGACGACCGCATCCTCCAGGGCCAGTGTGTAGCCGTCGATCTGGCTCGACAGCAGCGTGAGCTGGGATTGCAGGCGCGCGAACAGCATGCGCGCCTCGGCGAGATCAGCAGGGTTAAACACGGCTTTCCTCCATGTGACGGCGTTCGATTGCAAAAGGCGGTAGGCCCAGGCGCAGGCGGACCTGGTTGACATCGTCCAGGGTCTTCGCGCGCGGCGCGTGCTGGGCGACCCAGTCCTTGACCTCCGCGAACCCGCAGAGGACCGGGCCGACGATGTCGCCGAGATCCGCTGGCTGCGGGTTGACCTCTTTGTTGCCGCGCCGGGCCGGGGTGCGGAATATCTGCAGCATCTTCCGCCGGGCGCTGACAACACCGTGCGGCAGGCCGACGCGGATGGATATCTCGCCGTCAGCCATGCCGGCACGGACCATCATCTCGATCCGCTGGTCGGTGCCCGCCGGTATTTCCAGAGGGCGGTGGGGGTTGAAGCCCGACTCGGTAAGCGCGCGGTAGCGGGCAACGATGCTGCTTTCCTTGCGACCGATGCGCCGGCCAATCTCCGGCCAGGAGCACCCCTCCTGGTCGCGGTAGTCGACGATCGCCCGATCCTGCTCAGACGTCCAGGTGGGCTTCCATGTGGGAGACAGTCGGCGCATGGGATTCCTCGTTACTGTTCGCGATACTATTTTAGCAACTGCTATAAAGTCAAGGGCGCATAATGTATAAACGGACAGGGGGGGGTGATCCGTTCCACATCATTGATTTAGCTAGAACAATTCGCACTGCACCCAGTTCGTAGCCTTGGGATTATGTAAACGGACACGTTGCACTTTCTCCTTGCTGGGGGCTTTAGCAGGTTCCCGCTCTAACCACGCTTTCTCGATCCGCTGCTGGGCGATCCGATAGTAATCTGGATCTTTCTCCATGCCGATGAAGCGTCTCCCATGTTTCACAGCAGCCACGCCGGTGGTGCCTGAGCCCATCGTGTTGTCGAGGACCGTGTCGCCTTCGTTGGAGTAGGTGAGCACTAGATACTCCATCAGGGCGACGGGCTTCTGGGTTGGGTGGCACCGCTCAGGCGAGTCGTTGTTCACCACCGATACGGGCAGCAGCGTGTTCGGGTATCGATCGGTGTTGCCGCCTTTGTGAACAGTTTCTCGATGCGCTCCGTAGTTACTGCTCCGATTAATACTCTTGGCGTAATTGGCTGGTCTGTGCCCGTCGGACTTCTGGGGCGTGTATGGCGCGGTGCCTTCCGCAAATACAAGGATGCTTTCGTGGGCTTGAAGTGGACGCTTTTTGGCGTTCAGGTGGCCCGACGCCTTGTTCTTACACCACACCCACTCGTATTTGAACATCTGCAGGTTACTCATGACCAGTGCGCTGGTGAACGGCTGCGCTGCCGTAAGAACGATTGCCCCGGTGCAGACGCGACGATACTCAGTCCACAAGTTTCCCAGAGGAATCACAGAATCCCATTTGTTTTGGGTCGTCCCATACGGCAGATCGCACAGAACCAGATCAACCGACCCGTCCGGCAATGTCTTCATCAGCTCCAAGCAATCCCCCAGGTGCAAGGTGAAGTCCATTTCCTGCCAAAAATCCCTATAGCAACCGCTATCTAAAATCACCCCCTTTAGTGCGCATAATGTATAGTATGTCCTTACACTTTTGTAAGGACCGACAAGCAGGTAGGGGGGACGACCTGCTCGCCGTTTCTTTAGCAGAAGTTAGATCATAGTGCAGATTGCACTAGAACTCAACTCTCACCCCGTTCGATCTGGTCGGCGATCAGTCTGGCATATCCGGCGATGTCGATCCAGGAATCGAGATAGTTCGGATCGCCGTTAATCACGCGCGCGATCTTGCTGGCGATCAGTTCCAGCGCCTCCCGCTGGCTGTCGGTCAGCCGAGTCCAGCCGGCGCGCTGCTTCATCACCGTCTTGATGTCCTGCGTGAGAGCTGCCTGATCGCTGAACGGACCATACGTCGTCCCCCGCTGGATCAGGATGTTCGAGATGTTCGTCATGTCTTCCCTTTCATGTATTCCATCAGGAGCTCCTGCACGTCGCGCTTCCCCTGGCGGCGGAGCATCACCAGCTCGTCGATCGTCTTGTGCGCCACGATATAGTGGATGAACACAGGGCGGTCCTTGCCGGCCTGCATCTGGCGCATCGGCCCGACGCGCTCGATCACCTGGTCGTGGTATTCGAGGTTCCAGTCCTGGGCGAACACAACGACCGTGTTGCAGTGCTCTTGCAGCCCGTCGACGCCGTGGCCCATCGACGCAGGGTGGCCGAGCCACACCTTACCCTTGCCGGCCTTAGCCTTCGCCATATCGTCAGCCTGCGCCAGGTCCAGCGCGTGGGGGAACCGGCGCATCAGCCGAGCCAGGTCGGAGCGGAACAGGTAAGTCACCAGCAGCGGGTCATCTCCGGTGGCCTCGACCAGCTCCTCGAGCGCGTCCAGCTTCTCGGTGTGAGCTTCGACCCAGGTGCCACCCCCCTCGGCGGTATACGCCGCGCCGTTGGCAAGCTGCAGACACTTCCCGGATCTCGCCGCGGCGTTGACCGCGCTGACCTCTTGGCTATTGATCAGCGTGAACAGCTCGCGCTCCATCTCGCGATACTTTGCTCGCGCGCTCGGCGGCAGCTCGACGTTGATCACGTTGACGATCGGCTCGCGCAGGTCGAACCAGTCGCGCGGGTCGAGCGTCAGGCAGATGTCAGACAGCCGCTTGTGGATATCCTCCTGCGCGCCCGGAAGCTGCACCCACTGGTGCCATTGCCCCTGCCGGGTCGGCCTGAACCATCGCTGCTGGAAGCTCGAGAACGTCCGGCCCAGCCGCTCGCCGGCGTCGAGGAACCACGTCTGACCCCACAGGTCCGCCAGACCGTTCGACGCCGGCGTGCCGGTCAGGTTGATCCACCGCTCCACCTTGGTGTGCGCCACCGTGCCCAGTGCCCTGGCCCGCTGGCCGCCTTGGCGGAGGCGGAAGGACTTCAGCTTCGTGCTCTCGTCCGCCACCACCGTGCCGAACGGCCAGTCTCGACCGAGCTCGGCAACCAGCCAGGGGAGTTGCTCATAGTTCGTCGTATAGATCGGCGCGTCCTGCCGCAGTGCCGCCCGACGCTCGGCCAGGGTGCCGACGATCGGCACGACCTTGAGCCCAGAGAGGTGGTCCCATTTCCCCACCTCGGTTGGCCAGACGTCACGGGCGACGCGCAGGGGAGCCAGCACCAGGGTCGGCGCGCTCTCGCCTAAGAGGTTGTGCAGCACCTCGAGGTGGGTCAGCGCCATGGTTGTCTTGCCCATCCCCGGCCTTGCCCAGAGCGCGCACCGCTCTTGGCGAGCAAACAGGTCCATGGCAAGGGGCGCGAAGGGGCGGGGCTTGTAAGAGCGCGCCGGCCTCGCTGGAGGAGGAAAGACCCCAGGGCCAGGGGTGAGGGCCGACTCCGCAGGGAAGCAACGACGGAGGAGGCCGGCGCTACGCGACATCTAGCAGTGCCTCCATGAGCATGTCCACACCCTCGATCGAGTCGATCACCTCCACCCGCTGGCCGAGGCGGCGCAGCATCTGGTGCTCGCGAAACTGTCCGGGTCTGGGCAACTTACCGGACGCCTTCAACTCGACCCAGCAGGCAATGCCGCCGGGCAGCAGGACCAGACGATCCGGCGCGCCGGCACGACCGATCCACTGGACTTTGCGTGTGTCGCCGCCGGCTTTCAGCACACGACGCACGAGGTAGAACTCGATGTCGCGTTCATTCTGGCGCGAGGGCATTGAACGCCAGCTTTACGATGATGATGATCCCAACCCAGGCGACGGTGAGAAACAGCAGGAACTTACTAAACCAGTCCATTGAACCCTCCAACCGCGGCCAGAATATCGGCGGCCTCCTGCTCATACCAAGCGAAATCGACATCCGGCGGCATCTCCGCCGGCAACTCCATCAGCGGGCGGGCGCCCTCGGATCTCGGCACGGTGTAACCGTTCACCGCGTAGCGCAGCGGGCCGGTGACCGAGGTCGAGTAATACCACCGCACCGCCTTGCCGATCGGCTTCTCGTCCTGGTCGATCGCGCCGCCCTTCACCTGGCGGACGACGACGAACTTGCGGATGTCGGTGCAGCCCTGGATCGTCTGCGCCAGCGGCGTGTGATCGCGCAGCCACCGGATCGCGGCCTCGGTGCTGATCTCGGAATTGGGGTTTTTCATCAGGCCGGGCGGGGCGAAGGCGCCCTTTACCTTGACCCCGCCGTCCGGCTTGATGGCGATGTAGTTGTTGACGTCGCGGCTATACAGCGCGCGGTAACTGGTCTCCTCAGTCACGAACCCGGTGCGCTGCTCCCAGTCAGTGACGATCCGCTCCATCTCTCCGACGTCGCCGCGGTGGCAGTGGATGACGATGCCGTCGGTGTTCGCGCTGACGACCCTGATGCCCTCGGCCTCGAGCGCCTCGATCAGCATCAGCAGGCAGAGCTGGCCGGTCACCGTCACCTGCACCATGAGGTCGGGGCTGTATAGCCGGGACCATTTGCTGCCGAGCTTTCCGAAACTGCCGTTCACCACGATCTTCAGTGTGTCGGCTGCGACCTTATCGCCGGCGGCCTTGGCCTTCAGGCGGCGGTCGACGATGCTCTGGTAAACTCTGAGAAAGCCGCCGGCCATCTGCGCAGGCTCAAGGCCCAGGCGCAGGATGATCGAGGGGTAATAGCTGGCCACGTCACGATCGAGGAGCACATGCTCCTCGTCGGCCACCACGGACTGACACGTCTCGCTGGAGTGCAGCCCGCCGATACCAAGGCGATAGACGCCGGCGCCGATCGTCACCGTCTGACCCGCCAGGGCAGGGGGCTCGGTGATGCCACCGTTGTCCTTGACGACGAACTCGGCGTCCAGGATCTCGCCTAGTTTCACCTGTAGGGGCAGAGTGCTGAACTGCAGGAAGTCCGGCGCCTTGTATCGGTAAGCCGTCCCCGGCGCGATCTCTGGCCGGAGCACAGTGCCCACGGCCTCGGTCACCTCGCTCGTGATCACGGCCTCGGCGATCTGCGCGTCGCTCTTTGAGCGGAGGTCGATCTTGTATTGCTGACCCATCACCCGGCGCAGCTCAAGCTGGGGCTTTAGCGTCTCGTATAGATCGCGCGTGGTGTGCAGATCGTTCTCGCAGTATGCCTTCAGCACCACGCGCTGGGTCGGGCTGACCTCGTCGTTCGGATCGACCGGCAGATCCTGCAGCCGGGCCGAGTGCATGCGGCCACCGTATATCTTCAAGCTGGCCATGCCGGGCGCGACCTCGATCAGATCAACGTGGTCGCGGGGCTTCCCCAACTTAAACCCATGGCGATCGGCAAGCTGCCATCCGCGCAGGTTCTGGTTGATCACTGCGCCAGCGGCATCGTGGAGCTGCTGGGTTGTCGCTCCGGCCAGGGCGTAGTGGATGATCGGGATGTCGAAGCCATCTCCGTTGAAGGTGATCAGCCTGTTCCTGTCAAGCACGTAGCGCAGGCGATCGACATCGAGCGGTTGGTCGTCGTGCAGCTCGAGGAAGTCCACACGACCATCGCCGACGTCGAGCATCCCGACTGCGAACCAGTTGCGGAATATCTCAACGTCGAGGATGGTCGTGGGTTTCAAGATGCAAGCCTCCGCAGAGCTTTGATGACAGCCTTTGGCGGACATCCTTCCAGCCATGAGATCAGCGCTGGCAACTCCCCAGGATCAACCCGTCGGTGGAGCCATTCGGCAAAATACTCCACCTCCGTTTCGGCTACTTGCTGGTCCGCCGCCTTCTTCACCTTCTTCTTCTCCTTTTGCTCATCGGTCTGAGCAGCATTGAGCAACCGCCGTGCAGACCAGTTCTCGGCGCGGCCCTGGTCCTTGATGACATCAGGGAGGTTGGCGATTTTGGCGGCGCGGCGGACCTCTCTCTCGGAAACGCCAAGCTGTCTTGCGGCCTCGCGTTTCCCTTGGTTCTTTCCTTGCGATGCCGGTGAGGGTGCGGCAACTCGCCGCACCTTCTCCTCGGCCAGCCTCCGCCATTCCTCGATATGGTCGGCCCGCTCCACCGCCGTTAGCTCGGCCCGATGCAGGTTCTCGGAGATCTCCCACATCCGGGCTTCGTCGGCGCTGCCTTCAAACATGAAGACGTCGATCGTCTCGTGACCAAGACGCTTGACAGCTTCGAGCCTGTGGCGACCTGTGACGAGGACGGGGCCATCGCCTTCGTCATTATCAGGCCAGCGGACAGTCGGAAGCGTTTTGAGACCGATCGACTTGATGCTGTCCATCAGTCTGACAACGGTATCCTCGTTGACAGGCCGGCGTGTTTCCTGGACGACAATGTTGAGCGGATGAAACCTGTCGATCCTCATCACACGACCTCGGGCAGGTCGGGGGACGCCTCCCAATCCAGCAATCGAAGCGGAGCTCTGTTGGGGTTTCTGAGCCAGGCGTTCCACGTAAGAATTAAACCCGCAGCCTTTTTAATCGTCAGGTTTCGGTAATTACCCGTGCTGGGCAGTTTTGCCACTCCCATGCGAAACCTTAGAATAGGGCTGTTCATTGAAAGATCTGCGCCCGTTTTCATTTTCATGGCAAACTCGTCAAGCTTCGAGGATCTCAGTGTTTCCGTTGATATCTTCCAATATGCTAATGCTGCTGGCGTTAGCCCGATGCCGACTAATTTCTGCTTGCGCATCGCATCTCCAAACCGTAAAGCCTCGGTCATTGCACTAGGGTCAACTGCATCCATATTGCAGATTGTTTGATATATCTCGTTGCGAGATGGTGAATACGCCGCTCCTTTTTTCGTGGTGATGTAAACAGAGGCGATAGATGCTCGCGCGACTGTATTGTCAAGACCCTTCATCCCAGCAATTTCAGCCGGTGTTCTTCCCGCAGTTAAGTCAAGAAACTCAAAGTGCGCGGGGTCGTCACCGAACCAAATCAACATCTTGGTGGGAATGCCCGACTCCTCGATCGCCTTCAGACGATGCTGCCCGTCAAGCAGCCGTCCGGTTTTTGCGAAAGTGATCCCTTGAGTAGTGTTCCTGAACTGGCCTTTCTGGATTTCACGAATAATGCGAGCCACGCTCAAACTGTTGAGGCGACGGTTGTCTTTGTTATGTTTCAACATCTCATGAGCCATACCCGGCGAAATCAAGATGTTCACGTTGAAACGCTCGCGTTTCCCCCGTGCAAACCAATCCTTTAGCTGATTGACTTCCTTTGGCGTTGCAATGGCGTTTTCGACATTGTCAGAAAAACGCATTTGCTTTTGTTCATCCATGAACGTCATTTTTCCATTCCTTCATACATTCCCCCGACGGACCATCCGCCGGGGGGCTTCCACCGCTCGCTCAAACGAACGGAATGTCGTCGACCTCGTATTCCTCGAACTCGTCCACACTGGCCTGGCTGCCACCACCGCCAAAGCTCTCTCCGTCGGCGAAGAACTGGATGCCACGGAGCTGCGCGTTGACGCGCTGGCCATACTGGTTGTCTTGCACCCAGAGCTCGACGCTGGCGTTGACGTAGCAGCCGGCGTAGGGGCGACCGCTACGGGCGGACAGCGGTGTGCGGTCACGATCAACGACCATCGGCGGGCGGTTCTCGGGGGTCGATGCGGAAATGTAGAACTTGCCGTCGAACCCGTCATACCGAGACTTGGTGTCCCCATCGTGCAGTGCCATGCGGTCCTGCTTCTCCAGTCCCTTCAGGATCTGGCCCGCCTTCTCCCGCCACTTGTCACGGGCAACGGCGAGCTGCCGCGTGCGGATTTCCTCGATCTGCGGGTCGTCGGCGTCGAGGATCAGCGTCGCGGAGAAGCGGGGCTTGCCCTCGCCGTTCACACTGGACGGCTCAAACAGGTTGGGAAAAGCGAGGCGCACGTTCTTCAGAAGGATGCGACCGATCGGTTGGTTGGTTTTGTCCATAGTCTTGCTCCTGGTTAAACAGCGATGAAATCATCCGCCACCGACCGGACGTCGAGGGCGGGTCGTGAGTCAGTCTCGGGGGCAACATGCGGCTTGCCCTCGGCCTGGGTGACCAGCTTCTGCAGGGCTTCCCATTGGTCCGGGTCCAGCGCGCCAGTCTTCACCAGCTTCTGCGCGCTGGTCGGGCTGATCAGCTTCATGTCGTATATCTGGGCAGGCGTCAGGCAGTAGCGTTGCATCAGATCTTCCGCCGCGTACGCGTCGGACCACTGCCGTGCGCCCTTTTTCCCGGCCACCAGCTTCCAGCCGGGCACGGTCTCCCCTTCCAGCAGCAGGCGCTCGGCCTCGGCGCGGACGGCCCGGCACCACTCCTCGATCAGGTCGACGCGAGACAGCGCCGCGGCGATCCAGTCCGCGCCGAAGCTGGTCACCGGCTCGAGTTGCTCAAACTCATCCGGCGTTGCCGGCGATCGATCGGCAACTGTCAGCGCGACGGTGTTCCGCAGCGCCGGGCATGTGGCCTTCGCCAGGCAGAACCGACAGCCCGTCTCGGTTGGACGCAGATAGGCAGATGCCCATCGCTCCTCGTCCTGGCCGAAGCCGGTGCGCCAGGCCGCTGTGCATTCCGCCACCGCCGCCCGCGCCTCCGTGCGGCCCCATTGCTCAAGGTCGGACACGTTGCAATCCAACTCCGACGCGGCGGAGCGGATGCGTGGCTGGTGGATGGCCAGGCGCACCCGGCGGAAATCACCAGCCACACCGTCAAGAGCTTGTAGCGCGCCCAAGGCGTAAAGAGATATCTGCGGGTTGTTTTCCGCCGAGACCTCGACGCCTCGGCCGTACTTAAAGTCGACGACGGCGATCTCCTCGTCGCGCACGACGATCACGTCCGCCGTGCCCCACGCATCCTCACGATCGACATCCAGGTAGCTGGAGTAATTCACCTTCAGCTCGGTGAACAGCGCGCCGTCGATGCCGCGCAGATCCTGCACGTAGTCGACGCAAGTCTGCACGTGGCCAGCCATCTCGTCGTCGACCTCGAAGCTGTAGTCCTCCACCATGATGATGCGCCCAATGTAGGCCGCCGCCGGCAGATCCTCGGTCAGCGCCCAGGTCAACACCTGATGGGCGGCGGTGCCCTCGGCGGCGTATTTGCTGGACCGGCTTTCGAGGCCGGCCTCCATGACCAGCTTGCCGGGGCAGGCCATCAGGCTCTCAAACCTAGACGCCGACCACAGGCTATGCGAGGGGGTGCTCATGCGCTGGCCTCCAGTTCGGCCAGCATCTCGGTGGCGCGAGCCAGCGCCTCCGGCCATTTCGCCTGCGGCAGATCCTGGAACTTCTCAACGCCGAACTCGGTGGCGATCGACAGCGCCCTCTCGCGATCCTTGGTAGCAAGGCGCATGACGGCCTGCTTCAGGGTCGCGTAGTCAAACGGCGCGAGCGCATCGCCCTGGGCTGGGTCCGCCTTGCGCTTGGCAGTAGGCCGGGAAGGGGCAGCCACCGGCGCGGGAGCAGGCGTCGGTGCCGGCATCGCCGCCGCCTGTGACTCGTTTCCCGCGTCGATCCACGGCGGGGGCGCAGAGGCGAGGAGGTTCTCTGGAATTTCCAGGAGCGCCTTGCGGGCGGCCTCCAGGCTGGCGAATTGCAGGGTGATTGAGATCATGTGCGTGCTCCCTAGCTTTTGCTACAGGCGCACGATAGCACGTGCTACAGCCAACCTGTCAACAACAAAAAAGCCCCCGGCTTTTGGCCGGGGGCAGTTTCAGGGAGACAACACATCGCGTCCTGACTGGTAGGTCAGATCCTCAAGATAAGATGCTCCAGCAAATTGATCAACACCAAAGTGCTGACGACCAGGATCAGGATGCGGTTGACCCGGATCGACCGGCGGATGTCGTCCAGCGGATCGTCCCACAGTCCGCCGTGCTCGATCAGATACTGGATGCGCTGCTTGATGTCCTCGTTCATCCCACGCCTCCTTCGCGCAGTAGGCTGACCAGTCTCTTGATATATGCCTCGTCCACGACCCCGGTCAGCCGCGCGTGCTCGTAGGCGAGCTGCGCGAGGGTGGCGTAAGTCTCCGGCGGCGGTCTGAGACCCGCGTCACGAATCACGCTCGCCACCGCCCGGACGCATTCGGCCAGCCCCTGGTCGTCCAGCGGGCGGCCCCCGCCGACCTGCTCCTGATCCAACCAGCCGACCGGCAGGCGCACCCGCGCCTCGATCTCCCGCGCCACCTTCTCGCTGACGTCCCGCGACGGATGCGGTCCGGCAAGCTGCGCCAGGTAACTGCCGTTCGCATGGCCCAGCTTGCGGGCCAGACTGGTCGGCCCGCCCCACTGGCTGATCAGCGTGCGCAGGTTGTCGCGGCGGATGTCATAGACGTTGCGCATGCGGATCAGGATACAAGGATGTAGCCAACTGTGCAAATTCTGTAGTATTTGCTAAATTGACATAGCGAGGACGCAATGAAGACGATCACACCGATGCGCGCCTGGATGCGAGCCGCCACTCACGACGAGCGGGATTACCTGGCCGAGAAGCTCGGCACCAGCGTCGGCATGCTGCAGCAATACGCCGGTGGACACCGTCAACCCTCCGCCGCCGTCGCCGGCGAGATCGAGCGCATCACCACCGAGATGCACGAGTGGAGCGTGGGCCGGCTGCCCAGGGTCGTGCGAACCGACGTCAACCAAGCCTGCCGGCTCTGCCCCTACGCGCAGAAAGCCCTGGGCGATCGGGCGGTGGTGTCCGACTTTCCCATCGTCGACTGCACACCATCGGTCCAGTGATCACCGTCCTCCTCGTCGGCACGAAGATCAGGTTGCCGACGGGCAACGTGATCATGCTACTGCGGCGCGACGGCAAGGACTGGCTTTGCGTCTATCAACCCGGCAGCACCGCCCGCGGCGAGGTCCACTTCTCCGGCGGGTTCCTGCGTAAGTTCGGAGAGAGAATAAAATGACAGGGGGCACCGTGCAAAGGATCTCCGCGCACCTTAACGCCATGCAGGCGCCAGCGGCGTTGCGCGATCTGCCAGGCTGGCTTCTCTGGCGCGAGGAGCCCAACCCCGGCCAGCCTAAGCCCCGCAAAGTCCCATACTATATAGACGGCACCCGCCGGCATGGCGTCCAGGGTCGGCCCGACGACGCGCTGAAGCTGGTCACCTTCGAGCAGGCCAAGGCCGCGGCCATCCGCCGGGGCTTCGGCGGCCTGGGCTTCGCGCTGCTGCGCCAGTTCGGCATCACCGGCTGGGACGCCGACAACTGCATCGACAATGACGGCAACCTTGATCCCCGCATCGCCAACCTGTTCTCCGACACCTACGTCGAGGTCAGCCCCAGCGGTCACGGCGTCCACGCCTTCTACAAGGGCTTCCTGCCGAACGCGAAGGACCTGGCCGGCGACTTCCCCATCGAGGTGTTCAGCTCCTCCGGCTACCTCACCTTCACGGGGCAGCACCTGCTCGGCAGCGAGGACGATGCGATCGACCTCTCCCAGCCCGTGCTGGATCTTTACCAGGCGCGCTTCGGTCACCGCACCGCGCCATCCGCCTCGCCAGTTCACGTCAGCCTCGAGCACCACGAGATCCTGCAGGCCCTCGCCGCCATCCCCCCGGAGGTCGGCTACCAGGAGTGGATCAGCGTCGGCATGGCCATCCACAACGCCACCGACGGCAAGGGCTTCGACCTGTGGGACGAGTGGTCCGCCCGAGCCTCCGGCAACGTCTACCCCGGCACCGGCACGCTGAAGGGCCACTGGCGCAGCTTCAGCAACAGCAAGGCCAGCGTCGTCACCGGGAGAAGTCTGATCGCCCTGGCCAACCGCTACGGCGCCGGCATGGGCATCAGCCCGCCGGCCAGCGCGGACGAGTTTGAGATCCTGGTGGAGGAGGCGGAGCAGGTCGACGCTCCCTCCCGATTTCCCGTCATCCCCGCCGCCGAGTTCTCCAACCGACCGCCGCCGTCCTGGATCGTGAAGGGCCTGCTGCCCCAGGCCGAGCTCGCCATCGTCTACGGCGCTTCCGGCGCGGGCAAGAGCTTCGTCGCCCTCGACCTGGCGGCCTCGATCGCCCGCGGCATCCCCTGGCGAGGGCGCAAAGTCCGCCAGGGCAAGGTGGTCTACATCGCCGCCGAGGGCGCCGGGGGCTTCCGCAATCGGCTCAAAGCGTATGCCCAGCACCACGACATCCAGCTCGAGGATCTCGACATCGGGGTGATCCACGCCGCGCCGAACCTGATCCTGCGCCAGGACGCGGTGGACGTGGCCCGGTCGATCCAGGCCAGTGGCGGGGCGGACGTGATCATCGTGGACACCTTCGCGCAGGTGACCCCCGGCGCCAACGAGAACGCCGGCGAGGACATGGGCCAGGCCCTGGCGCACTGCAAAGGTATGCATATGGTGTGCAACGCCACGATCGTCCTGATCCACCACGCTGGCAAAGACGCCAGCCGGGGGGCCCGTGGCTGGTCAGGTTTGAAGGCCGCCGCCGACGCCGAACTCGAGGTGGTCCGCGCCGACACCGGCAGGATGCTCCGGGTTACCAAGCAGAAGGACGGCGACGACGGCGAGGAGCTGGGCTTCGATCTCAAGCAGGTCACCATCGGCACCGACGAGGATCTCGACCCCATCACCTCCTGCGTGGTGATCGAGGCCGCGGTGCCATCGCCCGATCTCAAGCCGGTCAAGGGCGCCACCGAGAAGGCCATCATGCAGGCCGCGAAAGACCTGTGCGAGGCGACCGGGGAGACCACGGTGGACGAGCTGATCGAACTGGTCGCCTCGCGCCTACCCCTGCCAGACGGCACGCGGGACCGGCGGAAGGAGAAGGTCGCCAGGTCGATCGCCGGTCTCGAGAGGTCCGGCCATCTGTTTGTGGCGGACGGTCAAGTGTCGATATGTTGAGTGGAGCTAACTAACAATGAAGCCATTCTTCCACCCTGGTCGAACCCAACCCAATCTAGGAATTGAGACTGTGTATTATTTAGCTGACCCACATCTCCCACATCTGCCACATGTGGCAGATGTGGAAAATGACAAGTTTTGCCACATCTGCCACATCTCTCTATAGAGATGTGGCATGTGGCATGTGGCGTGGCATGTGGATGTGGCAGATTAGGTAAAATCCTGGAAAAAAGGAGCTGGATGGCAAAATGCAGACCGCTGATCGTCCTTCCCCTGGAAGCCCTAACAAACGGGCTGGTGAAAATCACCCCGCCGCGAAGCTGACAGACCACGAGGTCGGGCTGGTCTGGGACCTCCTCGACACTGGCATGTCGCTCGCCGAGATCGCCGAAAAGTTCGACGTGTCGAAGTCCTGCATTCAGCACATTGCCAGTGGTCGTAACCGGAGCGCGGGCTGGTCGTATCCATGAGCACATTAGGATGAGGTAGGGTTTAAGGCATGGTGAGCAAACCAACCGGGCGGCCAGTAGGTCGGCCATCAGACTATCGACCAGAGTATTGCGACCTGGTCGTGGACCTGGGGAAGACCGGCGCGTCCTACGCCCAGATGGCAGTCTCGTGCGATGCTGTGCGGGCGACCCTGGACACCTGGCAGCAAGAGCACCCCGAATTTCTGGCTGCCATGGCACGGGCGAGGGAAGAAGCCCTTACATACTGGGAGACGCTGGCGGCA
>Ga0070749_10000111_pt1 | contig 45172 bp, 55 predicted proteins | sample VirMetDEL_Nov_18_FD_75180 | JGI IMG/M metagenome (GOLD analysis project Ga0070749, IMG submission 75180) | Aqueous microbial communities from the Delaware River and Bay under freshwater to marine salinity gradient to study organic matter... | ecosystem: Environmental > Aquatic > Marine >...
ATTCATGGCTAAACTGATTATGCTCACAGGAAAGGGAGGTGTGGGAAAGTCCACAACCTCTTCAGCAATCGCCTTAAGTTATTCAAATCAAGGCTTCAAGACTTTGTTGGTTTCAAGCGACCCCGCACACTCCACTCAAGATGTTCTCGGAGTTGATGTAGGTTTTGAACCGACCCCCATTAAAGAAAACCTATGGGCGAAAAACCTAAACACACAAACCCAAGCAAAGCAATTTTTTGACCAACTTCAAGATGCTATGTCAAAATCATTCTCAAAGGCAGTTCCTTTTTTTGATAGTGAGATTTTCGGAGATTGGGCGAACTTTCCCGGCATGGATGAGGTTTTTGCCCTTGAAGAGATTCAATCCTTGACTCAAGGAATTGATTATGACATTATTGTTTTTGATACTGCACCGACAGGACATACCTTGAAGGCTTTGACTACTCCCGATGCTATGAACACATTCCTCCTTAGAATCCTTAGAATGAAGGCAAAGATTGAAAGAATGAAAACCTTCCTACTCAAACCAAGCGACACCTCTAAGGTGGTTGATATTGTTGAAGGAATGACTCAAAGGCTTGAGAACATTAAGAGAATCTTGAGGAATGACAACTTTGTTTCAATCAATCTTATCACAATTCCTACAATGGCGGGCTATCAAGAAACCCGAAGAACCATTCAATTTTTGAAGGCTCAAGGATTCAAAGTGAACAACCTTGTCGTCAATGGTTTGATTCCTAACTTCGGAAAGGAAACTTGGGAATCAGCGAAAGAAAATAAGGCCGTTGCTCTTTTGAAAATGGAGTATGACCTTCAACAACCTTATGTTGCCGAATATAAGGCACTCACGAAGATGGAGGGTGTGAAGTTGGTTGGTGTATCTCGGTTGCCTTTTGAACCGAAGGCCGAAAGGTTGGCGGAGTTCGCTAAGATTCTTGAGGGTTCTAATGGAGGGATTGATTTTGTTCCTACGCACTCCACCGAGATTGAAGAGGGTGAGGACACCATTAAGTTGAAGTTGTTTTTCCCATATCTTGAACAGGTTGAACTTGAAGATGATTCCTATACAGTTGATGGGTTTTTGAAGAAGCCTATTTTTGACAGGCATGGAGATTTGAGAGGACTCAAATTAAAGCGAAAACAAAAGACTTCAAGCGGTGCGACCTATACTTTTGAGAGATGATTAGATGAATCCTATGTTGATTCTTTTCTTGATTTGTGTTTTGGCTAATTGGATTCTTCAATTGGTTTTTGTTCTTTGGGTTCTTGGTCGGAATAAAAAATTGACGATGTTATTGGTTGAATACTACTCAAGAGATAGTTTAATAAGGGAGATTGAGAATAGCCATTCATGAGTTTTGAGAGTTGGGCGAAAGAGCATCAATACATGATGGCTACAATCCGAACATTTAATTCAGTCTTGACGATGATTTTTTCGGGATTGGTTTTCATGAATGTTTTCAATCTTTTGTGAGGTTTCCCTATGGTTTCTAATTCGGGATTGACATTTGACTTAGACGATATGACGATTGAAGATGAGAGAGTTATCAAACTTTTGAATTGGCTCTTAGAGGAGTTTGGTTCGGAATATGTGTGGTTTAGAACTTCAAGTTCGGGTGATGGGCTTCATGTTATGATTGCCGAGTTGGTCTATTCCGAATCATTAGGTATTCCCGAATTAGTTCCTATTTTAATTCCTACTGAAACTCAAATGAAATATAGGGAGATGGTTGAAATTGAGTGTAGGGGGAGAAGAATCTCGGATTCTTATAGGAAACGGGTGGGTATGAGGACTTCAAGAGTATTCAAAATGAAAAATGGAAAGGTTTCGGGAGAATGGGTAAAGTGGATTCAACAACCGAATGATTTAAGTAGGTTATAGTGTTAATGAAGATTAAGGTGATTGAAATGACCGAAGAAGTGAGATATTGGGAAAGACTTGGAGTTTATGTGAGCCGACAGTTTGCGGAAGAATACATTGAAAGAAGTCAAGATTCGGGAATTACAGGGGAATATCTTGATTCCGAACTTGAAGAGTTTCAAGGAATGACAACTGTTAGTCCATTGACTCTCCGAAGAGAAGTTGATGAAATCTTTAGTCGGCCTTTTGAGGAGGTTGAATTGCCTCCCGAAACTAAGGCTATGATGGAATTGATTCGGATGGAGGGTCAAAAGGCTAAGATTATCAAAGCATATAAGGCCGAAGGAATGACTCTTGAAGAGGCTAAGGGGAAGTATCAAAAAGAAGTTGATGCTATTGTTGCTGATGCACTCGGAATTGAATTGGGGGAGGACTCAACGGAGGAATCTTCCGATGGCGAAGAGTAATTCGGGCTTCCCTTTGACTGAAGCCCTTGTTTTTGACATAGTGGACTTCCTACTTGGAAAGAAAGGCTATGCCTTTTCAAATGAGATTTCATATCATATCGTTGATAATAACCCCCGAAGATATACGAGTAGGGAGGTTGTTGGGATTTTGAGGAACAGACCTATGTTTCAACACCGCCAAAGTTCGGATAGGCGGGCGGGAATTAAGTGGAGGTTGGATATGCTCACATTTGAACAATACCTCAACCAAAAGGGCTATACTGATAGAGCCGAAGAAAGAGGATTCTTTGATAAAATGAACGGTCTTAAGGGAGAACATATTGAAAAAACGAAAGACATAATTGGGAAGGTTAGTGATTTGGATGCTGAAGAAGTTTATGAAATGCTTGCGAAACTTTGGGTTTGATAGCAACCTTTATCTATCGGATTGATGAGGGAAGAATATGGTTTATTTCATTAGGAGGTTCGTTTCGGGAATCAAGGGAAGCGGGACTTCGGATATTTGGACTGATGAAGAACCAATGACTGATGAAGATTTTGAAAACTTTGCTCGGATTTATGGTGAAGGAAAATATCTTCTTTGTGTTAGGGGAAAGGGAATCAAAGGATTTAGAAAATTAGCGGAAACCATTATTGAACCAAAGGTTAGGGTTTTTCGTGCTGAAGATACCGTTTCAGTATCGGCTAATGTGAATGTTAAAAATCTTTCAAATGAACAACTTCTTGGAGTTCTTGAACAAAATGCCGAAGGAGAAGATTTTTCAAGTATGTTTGATGAACTTCAAAGGAGATTGGATTCTGTTCAAACTAACAATGCTGATGAAGTTCTCGCTTCAGCAGGTTTCCCTATCGGGAGTAAAATTGCTTCATTTATGGTGGGTGCTTTGACGGGTGGCGTTGTAGTCTATCTAATTCATAAAAAGAAGATTGATGCACTCAATGATGAAATCGCTTCTTTGAAGAATACAGTTAAACAGGCCGAAGAAGCAATTAAGAAGGTTGAAAAGAAAACCGAGCAATTGAGCCAACCTATGACTTTTGAACAACAACTTCTTAACTCATTCAATTCAATGAATGGAGTTCGGTTGTGATGAATAGTTTAGGATTAGGATTTATTTTTGTCGGAGTGGGAATCTCATTTTCAGCCTATCATTTAAACAGAATAATTGGGAAAAAGCCTAAGATTCACTATGTATTTGGTGCAATCTTAGGAGTCCTTTGCATCAATGTTGGAAGCAACCTTATCGCTGATGGGATTAGAGATAGATACACCCTCACCTAAGCAAAAGGATTAAATACATGAAACAATGATGATGAATCATGTCGGGATTTGATGATGTTATTGAAAGAGGCTCTAAAACCTCTAACGCTTCTAATTTTGAAGCCCCTAAGAGAAGTGTGCCTAAAGAGGAAGTTCCCTCCATTCTTGAAATTGTTGAAAACATGAATCTTGGAGGTTTATCAAACAATCTTAATCCCGAAATGAAGGAGAAGGTTTTAGTTCCTTTGGCGAACCTTCTTGATAAATATGGAATCTCCGAATCACTTGGAGATTCAACAACTGCTCAAGCAGGGATGGGTTTGTTTTCATTACTTGGTGATGTTGCACCCGTCATTAAAGGATTGGCTGAATATATATCGGGACAAAGAAACAGTTTGAATGCGGAGGATAGAGAGTTTCTTGAAAGAATTAAAAATAGTCAATCAAATAGTGAGTTTTCGGATTTGTTTGTGAGTGATTCAACCGAAGAACAAACTCCCGCAAAAACTCAAAAACCTAATGTGGTTGGTCCAAACGGAGAAAATCTTGGCTCAATCAATCTTAATTTGAATGAGGTTGATTGGTGGTCGGTCATGGGAGTTGAGAATCCCGAAGAAAAGAAGATTCGGCAAATGCCTCAAGCCCGTCAAACATACATGGCGAAAGATGCTAACAATCGGTTGCCGACCTTTGGTTCAGCAGGTGAAAAGCCAACGATTCAAGGTTTGCCTACACTTGAAGATTTAGCATCCGAGATTGGAATGTCGTTGGAGGATTTGAACAATCCCGAAAATAGCGAAAGTCAAAGTGTAAATGCAGGTGAAGTTATCGGTGTGGATTTAGAAAGCATTGATTTCACAATGGAGGAGTCCGAAGGGTTGCTTGGCGATATTGACTTGGATGAGATTTACAACATAGATTTTGAATCGGAGGATTGAACATGGCGAATCCTGTATGGCGAGCCTTTGTTGCTACTCAAATGGAAGTTTGGATTGACTTCTTCAATAATCATCATATTGAATCATACATTCAAATGATTGAAAGATTTATTCGGTTGAATCCTTACTATGTCCCTAATCAAAATGATATTGAATCGGATTCAGCAGGTTTGCTCTATAAATTGCTTTGGAATGAAACATTCAATGAATCTTTGTCCGAGAAGGGCATGAGGGTTTGGGTTGCCTCGCCTTTCACCGATTTCATTGAGGAGTTAAAAGTATATCAAACCGATTATCGGGAGATTGCCCTTTTGGTCGTTTTATTTTCAAGGCACATCCTATGGTTTGAAAGGCTTTATGCACACATGAGAAGGATGATGATTGAAAGATACAATTTAACACCCTAAAGGAATAAGAACATTTAACAGTCAAAACAGAATTAGGTGAATTATGGATTCCGAATTGGAAGGAGATTGGGGTGTTCAAAAGGGTTCACCCGAATTAGAAGAGATTCTTGATAACAACCCTAATGCCGAGAAGAAAGAAGTAAATCCGAGTGAAACCATTTCATTAGGCTCAAGAATCAATTTTCCTCTTAAACTTCTTTATCAAGTGATGTTCATTAGCGGTAAAAGAGGTTCGGGAAAGTCCTATACTGCGGCAGTTTTGATGGAAGAATACGAAAGACTTGGGCTTCAGTTTGTTTGTTTTGATGCCTTAGATGCTCACGGCCACATCAATCAACTTCAAGGAGTTGAAAGGATTGAGCCTAAAGTCGGAGAAAGTGTGAATATGAGGAAACTTGTTGAAAAACTAAAGAGTTCAAGAAAATCCCTCATCATCAACCTTTCACTCATTCCTCTTGAATCCCAACAAAACATGATTGCTGATTATTGTGAAGCAATACTTGAAACTGATATGGGAGGAAGAGGTCTTATGACTCTCTTTGAAGAGGTTCAAGACTTTGTTCCGCAAATTGGGCGACCCGACAGTTTTGCCTCTATCGTTAGGCTTTGTAAATTGGGGAGAGCATCGGGATATGGTGTCGCTCTTATCAGTCAAAGACCTGCCGCAGTAAATAAAGAAGCCTTAAGCCAAGCATCCATTTATATTGTTCACAACATCATCAACACAAAAGACCTTGACGCACTCAAGGAACAACTCTCATTTGGAACTGATAAAGACAACATCAAGAAGATTCTATCGGGAATCACTTATTCAAGTGCAGGTGAAGCCGTTGTGTATAGCCCGGAGTTTTTCAAAGATGAGGGCTATATCGTTGTCGGAAAAATTGACACTCCAAGAAGAACCGAACACAAAGGTTCAAACATTGAAGTGAAAAGTAAGTTTTCAAACGATTCTTTGGGAGTTATGCCCTCAACTCATGAGCCATTCAACAGTCGGGATTATGGATTGACTAAGGAGATTGATGATTTTGGCGGGGATGGATTTTATGATTCACATGAAACGATGGGGGGTGGCTTCGGAGAGGGCGAAGTATTCCGATATGAACCCGAAAACTACACTTCGGGGTGGGGTGGAAGCGAGATTGTTGATATTACTCCATTTGAGTCGGCTATTCCCAAAAGGAAAATGAAGAGTTCCGACTCTATGAACCAAAAGAGAATGAAGATTTTGACCGCAATTGGTCTAATATCGGGTGGACTTTACACAGTTCTAAGGTCGGTTGCGAGAAGAAGTTGAGCGACAGGCTTAAATATCAAAAGGGATAAAACTGCATTAAGGTGAATTAAAAATGTTCAATCCTACAAGACAAATCGGAAACACAGTATTACCCAAGTTGCCCCCGCAACCAAATATGCCCTCTTTCCCTACATTGAACCTCGCTACTGAAACTTTACCTGCTCACAACTCAATGTCAAACTCTATTGTTCCGACAGGTCCAAGACCATCGGGAGATTTCATGCCGAATATGCCGAAGATTGTTGTTCCCGAATCAAGAATTGGGGCTGAAAACTTCATGCCTACTCTCGCATTCAACCGAAGCGTTCAAGAATCATTCGGTGGCGACCCAAGATTTGAGGCTGAACAAATGGCTTATAGGCCAACTAACCCAAGAACCATGACTCAAGCACCAAGCATTAAGATTACTCCAACTGCGAAGCAAATCCCTGTGTTTGAAAAGACCATGATTCCGAAGGCTAACAGACCAAATATGCCGAATTATTCTCAAATGCTTGGTCCTTCCCAACAAGTTTTCATTGATGCAAAGCCAATCACCCCTCCTGTGAGAAACGCTGATTTGGGTGGATTGCTCTCCTCAACCTCCACATTGGTTGGGAACATCGGAATGACTCAAGGAAGAAGTTTTGGGGCTGAATCCCTTCTGTTGAAGTTGTAAGGGGGTTGCCCTTATGGTTTTCAACATTCAAACTCAAGAAGAGGTTGCTTCAGTTTGTGAGGCGGGTGTTGATTCCTACATCAAAGCGAGAAACAAAGAGATTATCTCAAACCGAATTGATGAAGGTTTGATGGGTGCATCTTTTGTATCGGCTCTTTACCTTCTCTATGCAGGTTTGAATAAGGTTGATTTGAAAATGGTCTTTGCCCCATTCTTTGCGGGTGGATTTTATGCCCTCATGGGTCGCAGACAAGCCAAGAACAATGATTCGGAAACCCGACTCGCATTTGAAAAGGTTTGTAGCAACATGAGGGAGGATGATGAGAGTGAATCTTGACCGTTGGTTTTCGGCTGAAGGAGTCAATGAAGAAGCGAGTGAAAAATTGATGAATGCCCTCAAAAGAGAGGCTTTTGTCCTTCACAAACTGATGGATGGGAGATGGGGTATCATCCTCTCCAAAGGTTCTCAAGCCAAACAGATTCATAGAAAATTACAGGATTTGTATTTAGACCCTACTCGGATGGTTGAAACCGAATATGGATTCGCCTACAAGTTCAATGACCCTATTGGGAGAGCGAAGAAGATTGATGCAATTGACTCTAAGATTTACTATCCCTACTCCCTCATGACCAAAAGATTAGAAGGTTATCTTCAAGATGGCTATGCTATTTTTGAAAAGAATGAAAATCTCAACTATAACGACTTTAATGAGAGAACAGGAAGGGTGAGGATTATGATAAAAACTCCTCTAAGGTCAGCAGGTTCTTATTCGTTGAAAAGTTATTGGATTCCTTATCCTCCTACTAAATCCAAAGGAGGGAGAATAACCCCTGTTTTAACTGTTGTGAAACCATTAGGAAAGCCATTTTCCCCTACAAACACAACACAATTTATTCAATACTCTCAAATTGAGATAGGACTTAACTTTGAAACAGGAAAATGGAACTCAAAGGAATCAAGGCAATATCATCCCATTGAAAAGGATAAATTGTCCGAGTTATTATTGAACTTGGTTGAAATAAACCTTTAGAATCACAACTCTTAAATATCGGTTTGCACCAACCTTCGGTATGAAGTCTTTGTCGCTATCCAATTTGGGACTTGGAATCCTGTTTTTGGGATTAGCAGGTTATGGTGTTTATAACATCAACTTGAAGAAAGAAGTTAAGAAGGCTCAATCGGGCAACTGTGGGTGCAACAAAGTTAAAAAGGTGGTTAAGGAAGCCCCCCCTCCCGATTCTTTTGTGATTCTTGATGGAGGTTGCCGAACCTGCAAACCTCAATCAGCCCGATATAACCCTCTTTACATCAATCCGATTTTTGACCCGAATGGTTATCAAACTCAAGATTTGACGAACTTTGCTCAAGTTGAAGAACCTCTCAATTATTCGCCTTATCGCACCCAAGTTCAAAAGCGAAGCATTCTTAGAAGCAATCTTGGGGGCGGTTTGTGATGCCTAATGAACAGGTGGGGGGATTCCTTGTTGGTGATGGGGCAGTTATGGTTCATTTAACAGGTCTTAATTCAACACCCGTAGGATTTGATGAAGTTGAAGGAAAGGAACTTAGAAGGCTTGATGAAGAATCTCAAAAAGAACTGATGAGTAGGATAATGAAAAGAGCCAAAAAAAGAGGGTCAAAGAGAGGTCAAGAAGAAGCAAATAGAATGATGGAGATTATCAAAGATAATGATTTCACATTTGTTGCCTCCTATGGATTTGATGCTGAAGAAGGAAGGGTGAGAACCATGTCGGGCAAACCTCACACTCCAAGAAAACTTAGAAAAGACCAAAACATCAAGCCCGAAGAAGCCCGAATGCGAAAGCGAATGGAGGCTCAATCAAAGGGTAAATCAAAATGTTCAAAGCATTATTGGGATTTAGCCGTGAGAAGAAACCCGATTAGTGGCGAAAGACAATTCTTTAATCAATGCCTCCTGTGTGGGAAGAAAAACTTCTCAAGAGGCGGTTCAGCCATGAGTGATAGAGGTTTCTTTGCTGAATCTTATCAAGTGAGAGAAGGATTTGATACCTGTGAAGGATGTGGCGACTCGCCCCTGTTTGTTTCAACTCAAATCGCAGGTGGAACTTATTGCATGGATTGTGCGAGCAGGGTTTGGAGGGCTGAATCTCCATTCAGTTCCGATGCCTTTAACGAAGGGCGAAGTGCGGGAATCACCATGTTTATTCCCGAAGGAGATGCCGAAGATTACTACTCTAACCTTGACACCGAATACATGATTTTCTATGGGCTTTCCCCCGATGATTTAGCAAAGGATATTGACGAAAACTCAAAGCGATACCTTCAATTCGTTGCAGGGTGGGATGATGGTTGGAATTATGCAACCCTCCTCCATGAAGGCGTATTTGATGATGATTCCGATAGTGAAGGCGACTTTGAAGATTTGGATTATGAAATGGCGGGCGAGTGGATTCACAAAGACTTTCCCAAAGGACTTCAAGAGTATGTTCCCGATGTTAAAGAATTGCTAAGTCAAACTGCAACTCTCGGACTTTTGTTTGGAGGGGCATTGGGTTATTGGATATTGAAAACAAGGTGATGAATGATGAGCAAAGATTATGGTGAAGATATGTGGAAAACTTTCGTTGAGGAGGCATCCTCATTCGGACAAACTGATAACCCTGTAATTCGGATTAACATTTGCCGAAGATGCGGGGCAACAGATAACCTCCATGACCCTCATATTCCTTCTCAATTCAAACATTCGGTGGATGCTGATAGTTGTTCAAGGTGTGATTCTTTTGGGGCTGAAAACTTGAGTTTTAAAGAACAGGTTGAAAAGATGTTTGACTTTAGCCATCCTCAAAAAGCCGTAGGGACAAAAAAATACACTCAAAGAGAGGCAGGGCTAAGAGGAAGAAGGAGAGAATACGAACAAATGGGCGTTTTGCCGAAAGCAAAAAGTTATAGAGTTGAAACTCCAAAGTGGTTCAAGGTGGCTCAAATGGGAGTTATTGCAGGTATAGCAGGGCTAATCAGTTATTCGGGATTCAAAGGGAAGGAGTGATTGATTTGGCTAAAATGTGTATGGTGTGTAAATCCGAACCTGTTGATTTTGAGCATCCAAACACATTAGGGGCAGTTTGCTCAAGTCAAAAATGTTTGAACTATATTTGGAGTGCAGAAGGTGGAGAGCAATATGACTACTACACCATAGAAAGGGACTATGACGAAGGCTACATGAATGCGAGAGAGCCTACTTTGAAAACCAACCGACTTTTTGACCCCCTATACTATACTCAATACATGATGATGAATGACATGAGCGATAGAATCTCAACCGCATTTCATCCGAATGCTGAAGTTCGGGAACAATCGGGCTACGGAACAAGGGAAAAGCAAAGAGATGCTATTTTCAATGGACTCAAGAGTTGGAATGAACAAATGATTGAGGACTTGAACGGAGTCAAGCGAAGCATTGACAGGGAATTAGGCGATAGAAAGTTTGAGGCTGAAACCTTCGCATCCGATTGGTGGTCTATGTGGAGGGGAAACTTTCAAAACTCCTATGACCAAGCCGAAGCCATTGAAGCAATAGAGGAATGTGTTAGGGCAGATGGAAGGGGAGATATGAGATTACATGAGGCTATGAAGGCAATTCAAACAATCGTTAATCGGACATACGGGATAGGAGAGCCTGTGGGGGGCGAGGATGTAAGGTTTGAAGATTTTGGGGCTGAAGAAAGCATAAACCCAAAGGATTATATCGCAATTTCATTCTTAGACCAACAAGGAAACGGACACCCCTCAACTTTACTCAACACCTATGACCTTCGGTTTGGAGAACGGGGTTCAACCTATTTCAAGGCACTCCGAGAAGCATTGGATAAGGGAGTCAAGCGGGGCGACTATGATGCCTACAAAATCAAGAAAACGACTTCTAAGCCTCTCATGGATGCCGATTTTGATTATGAAACTCCATACAACAATGAATACGGGTATCAAATATGGCTAATGGGAGATAAGTTTTTCAATGGGGATTCGGATATTCCCGTAGTTGAGAAGAACAAATACACAATCAATGAAGGAGAGCCTAAGTTCGCTGATATGGTTTCCCTAATCACTACTCCAAAGAAGAAGAGAAGCGAACCGATGGATGGCTTAGGCAGTTTGTTTGGGGCTGAAGAATCTTGTATGGTTTGCTCTAACCCTCCTGTTTTGAGAACTCAATGGGGGCATACTGTATGTGGTGATGATGATTGCCGAAAAAGAGCCATGCGATTGATTAACATGGAAGATGTAGTTTGCGATTGCGAAGGGACTATGAAACCTATCGGAGATGGCTACTATGAATGTAAATCCTGTTATGATACTCAATACATTGGAGATGTGGAGTTTGGGGCTGAAACCTTTGAAGCAACCGATGTTGGAAAAAGAATGAAATGCAGGGGTTGTAATCAATGGGAATATATTAGGGGTTTTGCTATGAATAATTTCCTTCAAGACGATAAAGGAAAATGGAGATGTTATAATTGCCTCTATGATAAGCCAAAACATAAGGTTGTTGTTATCGGAAGGGGAAAACATAAACCTTTTGCGAGGGCTGAAACCTTTGAAGCAAAGGGGATTGACACCTTCACCGAACCTTTTGCGGAGTTGAGAACGGGGAGTATCTTGAATAAGGTTATCCTACTTGGCTCGCTTGGTGCGGGTGCTATGATGGGATTGAGATTGAGGAAGTGAATGGATGTATTCGGATTTAGATGATAAGAAACCCATGCAACTCGGATTCGGGGATTTGACTCCTCAACAATTGGGAATGAAAGTTGATTCTTCTCCGTTTTACACTCCTCCCGAAAAACCCGAACCCGAAGCCACCACCGATGCTGAATTAAAGGCTGAAGAACCTAAAGTTGAATCCGAATCTAAGGTGGGAATCTCCGATGAGATTGTATCAAGAGCCACCGATTTATTTGAATCCGCTTTGCGATTTGTCATGGATAATCCGAAACTTATGGGCGGAATCTCAATCGTTGCGGTCCTCTCCTATATGGCGGGCAAAAGAAACCTTGTTGGCGATAGGCTTAAATATCAAAAGGAGGAATGATGAATTATGCTCACTCTAAAGCAATTCTTAACTGCAACTGTTGTAGGTGTTGGAATCGGTTGGAGTTATAAGAACATCTTGGGCGGTAAATTGCCTTTTGGTGCTGATGGCGAAACTCAATCCAACGGAGAAACCTCTAACCCAACCCTGTTTGACCGAATTAGGTCGGCAGTTCGTGGCGTTAGACCTTCGGAACTTGAAGAACTCTCCATTGAGCGAACAGGCACGACCTTTGATGTTCAACCTCAAAGTTTTGACCCTGCTTTTGTTGGAAGTTATGAACTCACTCAACAAACTGCTTCAAGAACCCTTAACATGAGTCCTTATGGAACAGGCGTTATTGACTATGAAGTGAGAAGTGCTGAAGCCTACGGAACAACACTTAGTTCCGAAGATTTTCAAGTGAACTCGGTTGGTCAAGAGGTTATGCCTTCTAATCAAGTTCCTATGGCTTATACCTATCCTCAAATGTTAGGCTCTCCATGCCGACTTGAGAACAACTTCGGAATCCCTCAAGGTGCTTATCAGCAAAGACCCGACTATCCTTCAAACAGGCAGGGCGACTTTACCCGACTTTCAACTGTTTATATGACAACCGATACTCTTTCTCCCGACATGAATGTTTCCTTCACCGATGGAATGCAAACCATGTCCTTTGAAGAATGGAGGCGAAACTACAACCTCACTCCTGTTTCCGACACTACATTTCAAGCGATTTCAAAGAACGGTGGACCAAGACTCATGATTAGAAGGTTGTGATACCGATGGTTGCGGTCAATTCAGCCTACATTATCTTTACCGATTTAAGAACAAACAATCCTCTTTATTGGAAGGTTGGTTCGGGAGATAATCTCCAAATCACCCGACCAACTGAATCAAACCGCAATCCCTGTTCTCTCTATTATTCAATCGGAAAGATGGATGATACAGGATTTACACCCGAAACGATGGAGTGGGATTCAGCGAGCCAAACCTTATCCGTTATTGGGAATCAATCGGGAACTTCGGGGGATGTGCGAAGGCAATACCGAACAGGTGCTATCTCTCCGAGATATGCGACTCTCTTTACCGATTCAGCCCGCACAAACTATGCGAGAATGCGGATTGGAGAGATTATTGTTGATATTGAAGTGGAACAACCCAACATCATTCGTTTCTTTGAACAGCAACAGCCTGTGGCCTTGACGACCACCACCATGCCCTCTTTGTTTGATGATGATGAAGAAGAAGATTGATACCGACACCTTTATGTATCAAAAGATGTTAAATCACGAATAAGTGATTTTTCATGTCGGGCGAAATTAACAGAATCAATCCAACTGTCGTTGAGGGTGCGGAAGATATTCATGGTGCTGAATCTTTTGATGCCGACTATTCTCCTTTGAACAGACCTTCTTTCCGTTGGAGAGATAACATGGCTCAAAGCCGAAGAACTCTTGATGAAAAGCAGGTTGGCGACATGATGAGAATGCGAAGAATGGGAAGAGGGAGATATGATGCTGAAACCTTTAATGCACCTCTATCAAGAGAACAAGTTGAACAACTCCGAAGAAGAATGAACTATGCAAAGGGTTCAAGACCTCCTATGCGACCTGTTGAAAACAGATTAGCCGTTGGTCAAAGAATGAAAGGTTCTATGGCTTCGGAAGGATTTAGTGATGTTGTTGGAACTTTGATTCCTCAACCGCACTTTATAGGAATTGAAGAATTGCGAAGAGAAAAAATGAAAAATAGAGATGCGAAGGATGCTGAAATGGCTTCGGAGGGATTTGCTAATGTTCTTGGAACATTGATTCCCGAACCCCACTTTATAGGTATTGAAGAACTACAAAGGGAAAGAATGAAAAATAGAGATGCGAAAGATGCTGAAAACTGTCAATTCTGTTCGGAAACTTTTGAGGCTTGTAGTTGCAGTTCCCGAAACATTAGAATGCACTCCCACCGAGATAGCAAAGGGAGATTCACTCAACATGATTCCGAAGAAACCTCACTTGGTCTAATCGGAGAAGGCAACGACTTCGGACAAATGGAGGCTGAAGAGTTTGGTGCTGAAATAAGTGATGATGGAATTGTTTATGTTGATGAAGATAATTCAATAAGGCTCGCAAAGGGTTCACATTGGATGAAAGGTATCGGAGGTATGGAGGACTATTATGTTGATGGTTGTATGTCCTGTCATGAAGAATTAGATGGCTACCGAAGAAAATATGTAGTTTCTCCGAGAGAAAGATGGGCTTATTGTATGGAATGTTTTGATGAAATGAAGGGAAGAGATGATGTTATCATCAAAGAGGCTGAAACTTTTGGTGCTGAAAGAAGATACCGATACGGCAACCGATATATCACAAGAGATTCAAAGGGAAGATTCAAGAAGAATGTTTCGGTTGGGCGAAGCCTATCGGCTGATAGAAGAAGAAAGGCAAAGACCGTGAAGGGAGTCGGTCAAGGCGGAAGCGGAGATTACAGGGCTGAAGTGTTTGGTGTGGAAGCGGGTGTATCTTATCAATTAGAAGTCAAAGACACGATGGAAGGTGGTTGGGAACATTACGGAGATTATGACGATAAGCAAGAAGCCATAAATGCTTACTACGACATTTATTTGGAATACCCGGAAGTTAGATTGATTGAGATTGTTGATGATTATGGTGTTGATGTGATGGATGTGATTTACAGTCAAAGAAACTTTGATTTGGGTGCTGAAGGAGATTATGTCGTTGCGAAGCGACCTCATCACATGGCGAGGATTAGAAAGGATAGAGCCGTTTATGACCCTCAATGGAACAAGTCAAATATGCACACATCTATGAATCAAAGTGGAAAAATGTATGATGAAGAAAGTGCGAGTTGGGTTGATATGAACTTTGACGATGGAGATGTTGTGGATTTGACTCAAGAAGTTCTCGCTAAGGGTGGCGTTAGAGTTGGAGGCATGACGGCTTCAGCGATTGTCCTCGCAATTGCGGGACTTTCGGGCTACTACTATGCGAGGAGATGATTTTAGATGTGTAATACCTGTGGTTGTAAAGGGGCTGAAACCTTTGAAGCCTTTAGCATTGACGCAGATGATGAAGGAAAACTACATATTGAAAATAAGTGTGATGGTTGCGGAAAACAATTTAGCCTCACTACTAACCCTAACCTAATTGGATATGAAAGAGCAGGGGCTATCGTCTATGAAGATGTTGATGGTGATAATTTTTATTTTCCCGCCTACAATTCTTATGGCGACCTTCTTTGTAAATCATGTCATGAAGCCTATGTTGAAGATGAAAGATATAGGGCTGAAACCTTTGAAGCAAAAGAACCTACTTATGGTTCAAGAAGATACAGGAATTATGATTGTGAAAAGGGGCTACACCGATGGCGGGACACTATGAATGGAAGAAGGTATTATCCTACTCAAGACGAAGATGGATTGCACATCATCATTGAGGAAAATCAACAAGGGTGTCAAGATTGCGGTATTTACAAAACATACCGAAACACCTATGAGTTCAAGGAAGCATCCTTTGAAAAACCTAAATCTTATCACATGACCTATGGTTCAAAGGAGGGTAAAGTAGTTCCTATCTATGATAAAAAAATGGAACGCTTTTTGGAAGAATCAAATGCACCAACTTATCACCGAACTTTTCTTTATGATGTGATGAGAGGCTATGGGGCTGAATCTAAGTTTGATGAGTTAGCCGATGAGATTGCCGAGCAGTATGAAAAGAAAGGAAAGTCTAAAGAGGAAGCCGAAAGGATTGGAAAGGCAACCGCCTATAAGGTTGGAGTCGCTAAATATGGAAAGCGAGGTATGACCAATAAAGCAAAGGCGGGCATGAGAAAGAAGAAGATGGGGGCTGAAGGACTTTATGAATGTTCCGAATGCAAACATTGGAACAGGAATCCTGTTGCGGGCATCACCAAATGCAAAAAGTGTGGTCATGGTTCGTTTAACCAAGTGAAGAGGGCTGAAACCTTTGAAGCCAATGAAGAATCCGTTGAGCAAACCGATGCAAACATGGTCAATGAAGGCTCGGTTGAAGCCTTTTACGGAGGCGGTGCAAAGGTGAGTGTGAGTTCCGCAGGGATTCAACCAACCGCTAACCCAAGTGTTGATGAAGCGTTTGATGTTGGAAACCAAGTTGGTCTTGATGTTGCTGAACAGGAGATTATGAATGAAAATCCAAGTGTTGAAGTGAACTATGGGGCTGAAGAATCCATTTGTGATACCTGTGGCTCGGAAGGTAAAAATCCTAATTTGATGGATGGTTATTGTGATGATTGCGTTTGTAGCGGTTGTTATGATAGACCAATATCGGGTCCATCATACCGCTATTGCGAAAGATGTTATGAGAAGAATAATCCATCTCATGAAAATTGGGACAGAAGCGACTATTGGGCTGAAAACGATATGTCCCTAAGAGAATCGGCAAAACTTGGATTTGGAGTTGGGGCAGGTTTGCTTGGATTTAATGTTGCCTTGCTCGGTATCGCAACGATTGGAGGATTTTTGCTGAACCGAGATTAAGGTGATTAGGATGGCTTATGTATCAACCGAAACAACCCGAAGAGTGAGAAGCGAACTAAAACAACGCTTCCCCAACCTTAAGTTTTCAGTTTCAAAAAAGGATGGAACTTTGAGAGTTCGCATTATGGCGGGCGACTTAGACTTTCGGGACATTTGGGAAGATATTCCCGACAATAAACAGTATTGGAAGCGATACGGAAACCCAAAGCCTCACTTTGACGGCTATGTGAGTATCAACACCCACCATCCCAACGATTACAACCCAAAATACACCGACCTCTTCAAACAAATCATCAGCATCATGAAAGGAACAGAATGGTTTGACAATTCCGACCCGCAAATAGATTACTTCAGCACCGCATACTATTTGAAGTTATCGGTTGGAAAGTGGAACAAACCCTATCAATACACAGGCACACCAAGAATGGATGATATGTTTAGAAGGTTTAGAGGTGAAGAGTTTGAAGCACAACTTTCCGAATACCTGTATAAATGTGATGCCTGTGGTCATATCACCGATGTTCGCTTTTCCGATGTTTATTCCGATAAGTATTGCCGAGAAGCCTGTGCGAGAGGGCGACCCGAAAAGTGCAGGGGCAGTTGTGGAAAGAACGGATGGGATGTGGAGTTCACAGGAGTTTATCATGCAGGTCTAAGTCAAAGACCCTCTATTGACACCATGTATGGCGTGATTATCAGTTGTAAAGATTGTGGAATCGGATTTTACGGAGATGCGAGATGGGAACTTTATGATGAGTTGCCCGACACAAGCCAAGCCGAAGGGTATGGGGCTGAAGGCGAAGGCATGGATATGGTTTGGGTAAAATCAAGACAAACTACAAAAAATAAGTGGGGTGTGGGACTTCAAGGAGATTACATCCATGACTCCACAACAACCAAGCGATTAGCAGGTTTCTTCGGTTCAAAGGAAGAGGCTATCGCTGATGCTCAAATAGAGATGCGTAAATACAACGAAAGAAATGAAGTAGGAGGCTTGAGAAGAACAGGAATTGGGAACTATAATGAAAAAGTGCTTTATCCGTTTGGTCAAGGGGTTTCATTTATTCGCAACTATGAGGCAGGGGCAGGTTCAAAGTGGCTTGAGCGATTAGAAACTTTGTATCAGTATGAACCTATTCCCTCACTCACCTCAAGAGATTTTGATGCCGAAGGCGAGGATATGTCTTTGAAAGATTCCGCAAAACTCGGATTCGGATTAGGTGCGGGATTGCTCGGATTTAAGGTTGCCCTTCTTGGTGCATCAGCCCTTGTGGGCGGTTTGCTCTTGAACAGGAAGGAATAAAGTCGGTGAAAATGCTTAAATAGGTATCATCCCTCTCCGATTATCATGGAATCTAAAATCTTTCAGCATGGCTTTGAGTTTCATGCCTACATGGAGAAGGTTCTTGACGGATTCAAGCGAGAGCAAATTGAACGCAGTTTGGCTCGGCTTGATTTTTTTCACACCGTCAATGGATTCCCCGAATGGTTAGATGAGGAATTGAGTCGCTTTAATCATCAAGTGAGAAGTATGGCGAGTCCGAAGAAGCCTCTTAAGGCGACCAACACATTCAAGATTCAAGCGGGCTATCCTCATGAGGTTCAAACGGAGGATAAAGAAAGGCTCAAAACCTATGGTGTGAAATTAGATAAGAACATCAAAAAAACCAAGCGACCTTTCTCTAAGTTGGATGTTCAACATTTCACCCTGCTTTCAAAACCCGAAAACCTCATCAGTTTTAGCACTCCAAAAGAAGGAAGGTATATTCGGGACATTGTTCTTGTGGATTCCGAATCCGATAAGGAATTGCACATCTTCTATATCATTTCAAGAAAAGCGAGGCTGATTTCAACTTGGTCAATCAAAAAGGATGGCGACCAACCCTTGAAAGCAAAATTGCCTCAATCGGAAAAAGAAAAATACCGACAACCTTAAATCACAAAACATTTAATCAACCGATATGGACTCAAACTGTTCGTCATGCAACAACACTTTCATGGCTGAAGATGCAACCCAAACCATGTGTGCGGATTGCTCAAGCAACGATGAGATGGATGCTCAAAGCACCCAATACGAATCGCCCGTTGTGGTGAGCCATCAGCCGAATATCCAAAATGATAGGGCATATTGCAGTTCTTTTGGAGAACTTGAACAGGAACTTTTTGCAGATTCCGAAGGCTCAAAGACTGTTGCGAGGGTCTTGACCCGAATGAGATTGGAGGGTTATGAGGAGGAGGCTTGGAAGGTGGTAATGGGTCTAACTGCGTTTGCCTACAAAAACTTCAATTGTAGGGGGTATTCTGTTGAGCAAATGAGGAAAGAGATTAACAATGCACCTTTAAGAGAGATTACTGAATATATTCCGGGCAACATTGAAGAATTGACTCAACAAATCCAAACTTCCGATGTTGTGATGATGGGTTCGGAAAACAAGAAAGGCTCAAAGAATATGAATGACCTTTACACAATGGGAGGATTGGTGGCTCTAACACTCGCTTTTGCCTTTGTTTCAAGAAGGAAGTGAGTTGTTTGACGGATAAGGTTGTCATTCCCAATGGTTTGCCTACTGTTTATGCTGATGCCTTTGAAACAAATTGGATGGAGTTTGATGATTACAGGGAAGCCTATGCAATTATTTTTGGCGATTACCCGATGAGGAATCAACACAAAATGGGATATATGAAAACTGTTTTCTTTCTTTCTCCCGTTGATTCAAAACTTCATCCCGACTACATTCGGATTCTCTCGGTGGATGTTTATTTTGACAATGCTACTATGTTTCTTGAGGATTTGAAATACTATGGGGAGTTTAAGTGGGATGAGATAAAATCAGCAAACGACATTGATGATGCTCTCCAAGATAATGATGAATACCTTGAAATGCTTTTCGGATTTAATGACATATATTACCTTGATGAAGTTGTTTTTTCATACAAACAACTAAGGGATGAACTCGCATTCAACTATGAGCCTATTTACAAACACAAAGGAGGTATGCGTTCCTATGATTCTTGGGGCTACTGATTTTCCGAATGAATATGCCTGTTTCTATTCCGAAACACTCAAGGAATGGCTCACTTTCAATGAGTATGCTGAAATGTTTCCCTCTAAGTTTGCTGATTTTATGATGAATAAAGCAGACCAATCCATCATCGTTTGTTTTGTTAGCGATAAGTTGGCTCAAGCAGGGAAAAAATACGCCATGATATTCGTTTATGTTTCGTTTATTGGATTTGACATTTTCATGGAAGGGGTCAAAAGGGGAGAATCCTATAACTTAATTCCCGACAAAGCCAAGCGGAATGCCCCATATCAAGATATGATAACTGATGATGAGATGTTCAACTATTCAAGAGGAGAAAGACTTTATTTGGGGCTATGCAACGGAATGAGTTGGGTCAAGGAAGTTTTGATGGCTTATAATGTTGGTGAAATCAACGAAACGGGTTCAACACCCGATTATGAGGGAATGGTTTTGGTGTTTTAAAGTGTGGATTGAATTAAACCCCCCTATCAATTCTCCCCTTGTGAACTATGGAGGGGAGTGGATGAGTATTTACGACTACACAGGCTACACTCAAGGAGGAAACCCCGATAGGTTGCTTTTGAACTCTTTTGATGTGGTTTTTTCTAATCAAACTCTCTTAGGGGTTGAAACCATATTCATGATTACTGTTTATGTTTATGATGATTCAGTTTGGCTCACAAAGTTCAAGGAATGGAGTATCATGCCCTACTCCCTCAATGTTTTGCTTGATGTTCAAACAATTCCTTTTGATTTGCCCGATTATGTTTATTGGATTGGAAGGGTGAATAACTTCGCTGATTTGCGTAAAAGGTCCAGCGATATTCGCAAAAATAGGAAACACAATTTTAGGACAATGAGTTTTTGGGCTTGATGTGAGCGACAGGCTTAAATATCAAAAGCACTCAATTAACATCATGAATCTTGACCTTGCGATTCAAAATGCTATGAAGAGAAACCCGATTCAAGAGGTTTCACACACATTGGTTTCAAACTACGGGCAACAGTATGAACTTCATGCAGTTCATCAAGACCTTAGAAAAGGAAGCCAAATGACAAGCACACCGATTGCACAGGCGAGTTCTAATGGAACTATCAAGAAGGCAGTTTTGGAAAGCCACAAATTAGGAAACTCCGCAAATGAGTTTGGAAGAGTTTGGACTCCAACGGTTGAAACTATGATTCCTGTTTCGCAACCTTTGACCAAAGAAGGACCAATCGGACACTTTACTTCTCTCCCTATCGGAAACACAACTCCGATGCCTTCACAACTGACCACTTCGCAAATTGGAGGGCGTTTTTAAACGAACCTTTTAAGTATCAAAACAGAAAAGTATGGATTATACGGTGAGAAGAATGAAGCAAATCGTTAGAGAAGTAAAAGACCTGCCCGAAAAGGCACTTAAGCAATCAAGAAACCCTAAACTCTATGGCGGTATCGCAGGTTTAGTTGTTGGGGCTACTGTTGGTGGACTTTATGCTACAAGAGTTAATTTGAGTTTCCTTCCTATGAGTGATAAACTCACTCCCCTTGTTGGATTCCTACTCGGTGCAGGTATTTATGGCTATGGTCTAAGCACCAAAAGAAGCCTCCCATACCTCTCCACCGATGTTGTTAGAAGCACCACTCAAGTTGCAGGTATTGTAATTGCAGGTGCAAACTTAGGAAAGTTGCTCGCTTCATTCAGCCTTCCTTCCTTTGACCTCGCTTCCGAAGAATCCGATGTAGTTGGCTACACAGGAGATGGAAGAGTCATTGGACTTCAAGCCGAAGAATCCGATGTTGTTGGATTCACAGGAAATGGAAGAGTTCTCGGACTTCAAGCCGAAGATGATGAGGCTCACGATTATGTTCCCAACTATTCCGCAACTGCATACAATCCAACCATGACCGACACAACTATGGGCGGTATGCCTTCTTGGGGCAGTTCCGCAACCGCAGTTTCCGTTGGTCCAACCTATGATGCCGCAGTTAGAAGCGGTATGGTGATGCCGATGGCGGGTTCAGTCGCTCAATGGTATGGTTCTGCTGAAGGAATCACCCATAAGAATACTGCAACCAATGTAGGCTACAACTTTAGTATGGTTGAAGGAGTTGGGTCTGTTATCGGACAATGAAAAAATAAAAGGTGATGAAAAATGATGAATCAAGTAATGGGACTTTGTAATGATGTGGCTAACCGAAGAATGCTTTGTGCTATTTTGACTACTGCGGGTGGTTTGCACATGGCTTTGACCGAATCTCAACCCGTTCTCGGAATGCTTGACCTTCCTTCTGTTGGTTGGTTTTCCGCACAACACCTACTCGGCTCGGCTCTTGTAGTTTGTGGCGGTTGTTGCCTCCTCTCTTGTATGAACTAAGGTGATTGATATGGATTTTAGAAACCTAATGACAACAAACGGTATTGCGGGCGGAACTCTATTCCTTCTTGGTGTTCACCAATTCGGATGGCTCAAGGAAAACATCGGTGAAATGACACTATTTAGTAGTGTTCCTGTCCTAAGAGATGTTCCTTTTGTGAGAGATATTACTCCCCTAAAGGCTCTCGGTGTTCTCGGCATTTACTTTGGCGGTGCAACCGTTTTTAGAGTCCTCAACGAATGATTTCAAATCTTGAGTTAAGAAGAATATCCTCTTGGATTTTATCTCCTTTGAACATAGGATAGTAAATCTCATTGAGAAGGTTTTCTAATATCATTGTTTTGAATGGGGGATTCACCTCATAAACTTTGATGAGTGAACTCACCACAACATTTAGTGGCTCTAATTTTTCACCCCACAATTTGAGATATTCCTTTCTCACCTTTGGTCGCCATTTAGCAACCGATTCAAATGCGAGATAGAAGTTTGCCTTTGCTAATTCCCATTCCTCTCCCTTCTTCATGATAATGACCAAGAAGCCATAGTATAAAAGGATTCTTATTACACCTAACGAATAGCAGGTGTTTTGGTTGGTTCGGGTGTATCTCGGAACTCCTTAACCTTTAGGGTTTTGATGGCTTGTTCTTTGTGTTTTGCCTCAATCATAATGTCAATTTTATGACCGTAGGTATAAATTGGACCATAAACTAAATCGGAATGTGCAGGTGTTGGCTTATCGCCCCCTCTATGAATCTCTCTTGACTCCGAGTAGTGAACAACAGGAATGATGTTTTCATCCCATGTGCTAATCGCCAACTCAAGAGCCTCCCTTTCAGTCATACCTCCATCACAGAAGATGTGGTGGTGATAATCAAAGACGATAGGAATGCCTGTTTTTTGATAGACTCCATCATAGAGTGCTTTGACTGAATACATACTCGCCTTATCATCGTTTTCAACGGTGAGTCGCTTTTTGCAGTTATCGCTCAAGAGGTTCGTGAAGTTATCGCAAAATCTCTCAAGTGCTTTTTCGGGTTCTCCGTATGCACCCCCCACATGGATGTTGATTTTGTTGTAGTGTGAAGGTTCAAAACCCATAAGGTCAAACATAGTGCTATGAGCCTCAAGGTCAAGAACAGTTTTCATAACTGTTTTTTGATTAGGGGAAGCGAGAACATTGAATTGACCGGGATGAGTTGTGAGCCTGTGTCCCATTGAAATTGCATAATCGCCAATATCTTTAAGTATGGTGAGAATGATTTCAGCATTAGGCAGTTCGTGAATAGAATATCCTAATTCGGGATGTGAGAGGAATGGGAACACTTCGGAAGAGATTCGGTAAAATCTAATGCCTTCGGATTCATTGTGTTCAAGAATCTTCTTCATATCTTGGAGATTTTCAATAATCAGTTCGCTCAAAAACTCATAACCTTTCTCTTCAAGGGTGGCTTTCCTCAAGGTTCTGTTCGTGAATACTCCCTTATCTCGCAACTCCATGTTTATACAGGCATAACCCAACATATCCGAGCCTAAAGGGTTCTCCTTTATATTCTTTTTGACTCCCTGTTCACCACAACGCTTAAATAGTATAAAAAAGAAACATATAGATAAGTCCCAACAAGGGCAGAAAAAAAAAGGAGAATGAGAAACATGGCTATGAGAAGTCAAATCTATGAATGGACAAACCTCTCAACAAGTGGGTCTAACTCGTCAATTAGAATGACGACTGACCCATTTGAAAAGACGGTTAGTGGCGACAAGAAAACCGATATTTTCATCGGTGGAATCGGAACAAACATCACGAAACCTGCGGAAACCACCGCAACTCAATTCGTGGTTATTGAAGATATTGCGACTTCGGCTCACGCCAACTCCGCAGTTCAAGTTAGAATCAACACAACTGACTACTTTCAAAACCCCGACATTACCGACCAAGTAGGCGTTCCCGGCCTCGCTTCCCCTTACCCAAGAGGAACTGCGAGTGATGGTGGCGTTTCCCCAACTGCGGGCGACAATGTATTGCCGTCTTTTGCTTTGACTCCCGAAATCTATGTTTTGCCGGGTCAGACCTATTCGGTTCTTTACACCGCTAACCAATCCACCGCTATTACTGCATACGGTTCAGCGAACACAACTGCGGTTGCTTGTTTCGTCAAATACACTTTGTATGACGGACCCGACTCGCTTATCGCAAACCGACTTTTGGAGATGGGAATTACTGTGAACCCTTCAAATGTTGATTGGTATAAGAGAAGCCTTCTTGAACAACAATCAATGGCTACTGCTACTGCTAACGGAGGTGTTGCTTGATGGCTATGAGAAGTCAAGTCTATGAGTGGGATGGTTTCCGAAACGCAACCACCGCTAACAGACTTTCAGCAACCCAAGTAGGCAAATCTGTTTCCATCTTCATTGGTGGCTACGGAAACAACATCACAAAACCTGCTGAAACTACCGCAACGCAGTTCGTGGTTATTGAAGAGATTGCATCCACGCCATCTTACTTCGCAGTTCAATCTGCCGCAGGTGCAACTTCGGTTAGAGGTTTGGCGGGTTCGTCTATTCACGCCTACTTCGGTCCTCTCGCCTACACGCAAATTGTAATCAACACCACCGAGTATTTCCTTGACCCCGACAACATCGCAAATAGCGGTGTGCCGGGTGCGGCAAGCCCATACCCAAGAAGCGTGAACTTCCAACCTTCTTTCAACCTACACCCTACGGTGTATGTGTTGCCGGGTCAGACTTTTGATGTGAGATACACTCACTTCAGCACAAGTGCGGGCTATGGTGCGGGCGATAACCAATGTTTCGTCAAATACACTTTGTATGACGGACCCGATTCGCTTATCGCAAACCGACTTTTGGAGATGGGAATTACCGTGAATCCCGGAAATGTGGATTGGTATAAGAGAAGCCTCCTAAGTCGTGCTTCCGCACCTGCAACCAACGGTGCTTAAGTAGGCTAATCAAGGTTAGATTCAACAATTGCCCTCATCCCTGCGGGGATTTAGGGTTTCCCTTTCTTTAACCTTTCGGTTCGTTAATTCCTTCAGTTTTATTTCAATCAAGGGAATCCTTTATCTATCAATGCAACTTATTGATTGATATGCCTATCCGAACTCAAACATATCTTTGGGATGCGGGAAGAACCTCCGCCTCCGCAGGTAAATCTTCAAGTGCGGTCAATACAAATCAAGAAGGATTGCCGATTGAAGTATTTTCGGGCGACAACGGAAACAAAAACACCTCTTCACAAACTCAAAAGAAAAACACATTTATTGTGGTTGAAAAGGTCGGTATGACTCCGACATATTACACCTGTGGTTCAAGAACCACATCCGACCCTAACCCTACATTTAGAGGATTGCCTGTTGATAATGGTGTTGCAGGTCCAAGAGCATTTTTTCAACCGAGAGTCAATGACACCTCCTTTTTTGTGAATCCCGATGGGACACAAGGAGTAGGTATGCCGAGTTCGGCCATCCCCTTTCCTGTTCAACCACAGGCTCAATCATCCTTGACCCCTCCAAAATACAACAAAGCCGACAAAAAATCAAGCGACCCTACACCCTCACCAAGCCCTTTCAACATCTATGTTAGAAACGGACAAACATGGGACATTGGAGTTGTTTTCACTAATGGAGGTGCTTATCAAACTGCTTCAGTTGTTGAAACAGGAAACACAACCCTTAACGACAACATTACAAACATAATCGGATATGTAGGATTCGCAATCGGAAACAACATTTGAGGTGAGGTGAGATGGTCAATTCAAGTTTTACCCCCAATGGAGTTTCGGGTAATGGTGCTTATGCCCCGATTCCTGTTGAATCAATTAGAATCTTTATAGATGATATTGATTGGGAGAATGCAGTTGATTTTGGGACTTCGCTAACAGGAACTATTTCAGTCAATACAGGGACAGGACAGATAACGGGAATTGGGACACTCTTCACTACTGAACTCAATAATGGAGATTATATCACATTTAATGACGGAACTAACCCTGCATCTCAATTGATTACTCAAGTTCAAAACATTACAAGCAATACCCTTCTTGATAGTGATGCAAACGGATTAAGCCCCGAAATTGGCGGTCCATACACCTACACAAATGTTTCATACTATTCTTTTGACCCTCTTCAAATTACAGGTCTTGCGGTTGGGTTAGATGCGAGTGCCGATACATCAGCAACAGGAAACCCCAATGCAATCGCAGGTAATCGGTTATACTATGCTCAATTCAACGCATACAATTGGAATACAGGAGTTGTTGAAAATGTCGCTCAAACTTATGCAACTTCAGTCGGGGGAAACCTTTATGATTTGGGTTGGGAAGATTATGCGAGTTGGGAAACGGCAATTGACACTCTCCTCACCTATGCAGGTTGGAATGCAACCATAACCACATCCATTCCCGATACAAGCACAATTGACAACTCCAATCAAGAGATTGTTGTGTATTATGTTCAAGACACCTACGCATTTCAAGGGAACACATCAAATGTCATTGACTCAATCACATTTTATGAACAATCCGATGTAGCCCAAGACTATCAATCGCAACTTGGCTTAACTCCATTTCAAGTTTCTCAAATCAATTTCAACATACGGGATGGATATGGTTATTGGTTCTCAACAGGTTCAGTTGTGAACCCTATCGGTGTTTCGCCCCCATCAGCCGTGAATCCAACAATCCAAGATGCCTTACCTGCCGATTTTGGAGAAGATGTTGAAGTTGGATTTTGGGGAACTTCCTACAATTCAACCCAAACTTTAAATAGAGAGGATAAGGATTTCAGCGTGGGGCAATTTCAAGTTTATATTCAATACACAATCTATGATGGCTTTGAAGCGATTCGTGCTGAAAAATTAACTGAACAGGGAATCCAAGTGAGTCCCGAAAATGTTGATTGGTTTAGAAAAAACATTGAAAAACTCGGAGATGTTGTTGAGATTGATTGGGTCTTTGATGAGGATAATCCCCCCGAAAAAACAGACCCCGAAACTTATGAACCCGAATCCGAAGGCGACCCAAGAGATTATGAACCAAGAAACATGAGGAGTGTGAGAGAAGATGCCGATTAGACCTCATGTATTTGAATGGTGCAACCTTTCTTCATCATCAACGGGAAGTCCACCATTCACAACGGATTCATCAACTGCGAGATACCCCATTACCCTTGTTCGCAAAAGACCTTATGATATTTTTTCGGGCAACTATGGCTTGAGAATCAATCAACCTCCCCTCATTAAGCCAAATCAAATGGTGGTTATTGATAAAATCCGTTGCACACCACATTCGGGTTGTCATGTTCAAATTATCCTTGAAACCACCAAGTATTTTCAAAATCCCGATGGGAAGGATTTTGAAGCCTACGGAATTAGCGGTTTAATGTCGCCATATCCTATCGGCTCTCCAAGCACTTGTAATGGCGAAGATGCTCTCCTCCCTGCCTTTGAACTTGACCCTCCAATTTATGTGCTTCCCGGTCAAACATGGGGTGCTATTTTCACAACCCTTGATGGCGTTTCGGGAGTTGAAGAGGGAGGAAGCACCGCAGTTGCCCGCATGATTAGGTATGTCCTTTATGATGGATTAGACGCTATGATTGGGATGAAACTGATGGATATGGGAGTTTCAGTCAAACCCTCAAACATTGATTGGTATAAAAGGGAGATTTTGAAACTGAATAAGAGTCAAATTAAAGAAGGCAAATCAGCCCAAGATGGGAACATCCCGACATACAGACCGCAAAGTTTAAGTAGGTGAACAAACAAATATCATTTTGGGCGGGGGAGGCACACAGGGCATTTTGATTCCGACCAACTCTCGGAGTTAATTTGCCCTGCCCCCGTTCCACGATTTTCTTTCTTTCTTTCTTTGGATAATTCGGCTCTCTCGCCCTCCATCCATCGTCAAGGTGAAGTCTTAAATACTTCTCCGTCAATTTACAACTATGTTTGACATTGTAATCCCTGTATGGAAAATGAAAACCAACTACTTGAAAACCTGCTTAGAATCAATTCAAGCCCAAACTTTCAAGAACTTTAAGTGCTTCATCATTGACGGCACACCTACTGATTGGGAAGAGTATGAAGAACAACAAAGGATGATTAAAGGCATCATGAAGGATGATTCACGAATCCAATATCACAGGCATAGAAACCTTGATGAACCCTTTGTTGCTGAAGCCATGAATCAAGGAACTGAATTAGGCTCTAATCCATACATTCTCTATATTGGGGGGGATGATTTTCTCTATAACCATTTTTTCAACACCATGCAAACCTACATTTTGGATGAGGAGGAAGAAAGGGTTGGTGTTTTCTTTTCAATGATTCAAAAGAATGAAAAAGACATAATTGATATGGGGGAGTTCAAATTAGGGAGAGTTCAAACATGGGTTTTGAATCACTATTTGGTTTATCCATTTATGGATGAAAAAATGTTGCCCTTCTTTCACTACGGGACTCCGATTTACATGAATGGTGCAGTATTTAAGAGAACCGTTGTTGAAGAATTGAATGGATTTAATGAAGAATATGTAATTTGCGAAGATACGGATTTAATCATGAGGATGATTCAAAGAGATTATGTTCCGAGATGGTGTCCTTTTGTGGGTGCATACCTTAGAGTTCATCCACAACAATCAACGACTGATGGTGAAGTTCCCTATGATAAAAAGAAAAGATTTGAACAGAACTTGAAAAAATACAATCAAGATTATGATGATTATTACATTTTTAGAAAATCATTAACCCAATCAAAAAATATCATTGAAAATCACATGGAGGCTGAATTGAACCGAAGTTTAATTGAAAGTATTCAAGGTGCGAATAATGTTGAATATAAATCATTATCAAGCCGATATTTAAGGGATAAGGAAGCATTTTTCATATTGAGGAATGAAGATGAAGAAAGAATGTTCATGGATGCCGACCTTGTGCTTTGATGTTGTGATACCGATTTTTCGGGTCAAAACAGAATGGGTGGATAGATGCCTCCGTTCAGTTGTTAATCAAACCTATGAAAATAGACGGATTTGGGTATGTGATGGGACTCCCGAAGAAAGCCACCTTTACGAAGAGGTGAAGCGACTCATTAGTTCAAAATATCCCGAAGTTGAGTATGTTCGGCAAACGGGAACGGGCGTGAGTCAAGCGAGAAACCAAGTTGCTGAAATGGGTTCAGCCCCGTTTATTGCCTTTTTGGATGGTGATGATTGGTGGGACTTAGAATGGTTAGAAAACGCTCGCACTTGGATTCAAGAAAACGGATTTGAAGATATTGCTACATTGGTTGGCTATGGTGAAGGCAAACAGATAATGAAGAGTATGATGAGTGGGCGAGAGTGGGAGATTGATGTTCAGTTTCACACTCATGATTATGATAGTTGGTTGTTCCCGTATCATGGTGCATTCGTTAGGAAGAATCCTGTTTTCCCCTCATTTGCTATCGTTTCAAGAAAAGGATATGAAAGAGTTGGAGGATTTGATGAATCCATAGGTTTGTATGAGGACACCATTTTCTTTTGTGAATTATGTGGAGGTTTTGATTCCGATGAAGCATTCAAGGTGGCGAGGGTTGATGCCTTAGCGGGCTACAAAGAAAGTCATGCTGAAGGTTCAGCACTTCAAGGAGAACAATCGGGCTATTTTGCTCAAGAAACTTCAAAAGGTGTGAGTCATTGTGAGAGGGTTGCCTATGAAAAACTCAATCGCATGGATATTGATTCGTTAGATTTGGATGAACCTACAAAGGAATACTTGAAACGCTTTGAAATCGGAGGACAAATTACATTCTCATAAGCATAGATTTATATGGGTCTTATTCAAATGTTTAAATATGGCTGACGATTATATGCTGAAAATCAAGGGGCGTATGGGAAAGAACCAACTTGGGATTGACCTATCGCCTTTGAAAACGATGTTTGAAGAACTCTTAGAGAAGTCTATTCAAATGAATAAGGATGCTCATAGCGACCACATGACAAAGGTTATTGAAGAGTATTTAGGTCAAGATTATGACCAAGAAGATTACTACTTAAGCGGGTTCAAAACGAAGCACTACTTGAGAGTTTATGAACAATTCATCCGTGAACATTACACAACTGAAAAATTGATGGATTACAATTACCGAAGAGAAGCCGAGATTCCTCCCTCCCGAAGAGTTTTTAAGTTCGGTTCGGAAGAGGTGAGTTTGATTTTCAAGGGTATTTACTTTTTAAAGGACAAAGTGAATGAAGATGAGAGATTGGTTGTTTGGATTACTCCTGTTAGTGAAGATGGTGCATTAGAAGTCAATTTCATGTATGAGAATCATCAGCACTATTCCTCATTCATTGATAGATTCAAAGAATACTTTGATGTGAACCATCCACTAAGAGGTAAAATCATTGACAATCATTGGAATGAGATTCAAACTAAAGATGTGGATTGGGGCGACATTATTTTGAATCCTAAACAGGAAAAAATTATCAAGAGAAACATTACCCAATTCATTGAAAACATCAAGAATTATGAACGCAACAGACTTCCTACGAGTCGGGGTATCTTGATTCAAGGACCGCCCGGAACAGGAAAAACTCTTTTGTGTGAGGTTATTGTGAATCAAACAGATTATGAGTCGGCTATCTATGTTTCAACTGATACAATTAACGATGTGGGGGATGTTAAATCCGTCTATAAATTGGCGAGAAAAATGTCGCCATGTTTGGTGATTGTTGAGGATATTGATACTCTCGGAGGAATTGATAGAACCGTTAGAGGTGGTGAACACCCACTCCTTAATGAGTTCTTGAACTGCCTCGCAGGGGTTGGAAACAATGATGGAGTTATCACGCTCGCAACCACCAACTATGCGAACCATCTTGATTCAGCCCTCGCTGATAGACCCGGCAGGTTTGATGTGAGGTTAGACTTTGGGCTTCCGAATGATGAAGTTAGAGAGCATATATTAGAAAAGTATCTTGGTGAAATCAAATCCAATGTTGATGTTAGTTCATTTGTTAAGCAAACCGAAGGTCTTTCGGGGGCATACCTAAGAGAACTTGTCATGACCGCCTATATGATTCGCATTGAAGAAGGCAAAAAGAAGGTTGATAAGGCAATTTTAGAAGAGGCACTTCAAGACATTATCAAATTGAAGCAAATCAGCAACCCTCACTTCAAAAGTGGGAAGCCTCGCTCTAATTCAACCCTCTATGGCTGACCATAAAGTTTAACAGTCAAAAGGCATGAAAAAGGATTATGCGTGGTGAAACTCAAGCCGAAATTAGTCAAATCCTTGAAGAATTACAACAGTTGAACCGCAATTTGGTTAATCAATCATCATTTGGTGAAGGCTTCAACTCATTCAAAACAGAATACTTCTCAAGAAACGAGGACATGAGGACTGATTTGAGAGAATTAAAGGCGGATTTAAGAAACCAACATGAAGATATTGATACACTTCAAGGAGATGTTCGGGAACTAAAAGAGGAGTTTGGAAGGATGAAGATTGATTTACAACCGATTATGGATATGAAGAGATTTGTGAAAACACAGGCTTTCAAGTATTCAAGCATCACAATGACCCTGTTGGTTGGGGCTATTTTTGGGATTGGCGGATTCTAATTTTGACCGACACCCTTATCTATCAAAACGAATAATTTATTCGTGAAAGGTGTAGTCATGACTCAATATCAACTTGAAGAAGTAGTAGTAATGAAGCCTGTTAGAACAGGTGCTATGTTTTCTATTGGGACTATCGGAGGAATCGCATTGGTTCTTGGTTCGTTGTATTATGGGATGAAGATTTATCAAGAGTTTAAGAGCCGAATGGGAGATAGATTCGGTGCTGAAGAGAAACCTGTTTCAAACATCACTCAAAATGCAGGTGTTGTTCAAGTTAAGGAGATGTATTCAAGCCTTGAAGGTCAAGCCGTTGGTCAAACAGGAAACAATTACCTTAGAACATACCCCGTTAGTAGTTTTGGTCAAAACTTCGGAGGGCGGTCTTTCTAAGGCGGTGGTTTAAGTGATTGATTTACAACAACTCAAGGCTGAAATGGAAGAAGAGGAACAAGAAGTTGAATCCTCCATCATGAAGCCAATTTCAATGCTAAGGGAGTTTGACGACCCCATGACTTCAGCGAGTGGTGCGGTTGGGGCGACCATGATTGGTGTTGTAGGATATGACGCAATCAAGCATGGAAGAGGAGATGAATCCGAAAGACTGTTTCAAGGAGGAACAGGATGGGCTTTAGCCATCGGTGGTTCTCTTCTTTTAGGTTTGAGTTTAGGTCGGCTTTATAGAGGAAAGAAGGCTCAATTAGAGGCTGAAGAATGGGCTAAAATGATTGAGAAGATTCAAGAGAAAAAGGAAAAAGAGGATGAAGAGAGAGAAAAGAAAGAAGCCGAGCAACAACAAAGGATTAACAACAATCGCATGATGCTCACGCACCCCGATTCGTTTAGTCCTGTGCCGATTAACTTCGGATTGAACGCAGGTATTGGCGAATATGGAAGTGCAATCGGACAATCTCTTCTCTCCTATCACCACAACCTATAAATACAATGAAAGGAGATGTTGAGATATGGTTAAACATAAGGGTCTTTGTCCTTCACTCAAGCGGTCTGTTGAGTTTGATGTGAATGAAATTGTTGAACTCAAAACCAAGAGAGGCACAAAATATCAAATCAAAGGCGACTATGAGGGGCGAACCTGCTCAACTTTTTGTAGCAAAGCGAAGGCTATGGAACTAAAATCAGCATTAGGTCAAACTACAATGTCGGCTGAATCCGAAGATATGCTCGGTCAAGCACATCAAGACGAATCCGTTGCCCCCATGAATAACAATGTTCAACCTCTCGCACAAGGTCAAGAACCTATGGAGAATATGCCTGTTCAAGAAACTGTTGCTACTCCAATCACGGACACAAGCATTGGAGTTGAGGCGATTGATAACCTTAAACTTAATGACGCTGATGCTCTCGCAAACATGGCTACTCAATTTGACGAAGCACCCGAAATGGTTGCTGACTTTGAGATTGCCCCTCAAGAACCCGAAGGAGATGGTCGGTCAATTGGAAACATTCGCCCGATGAATGAGGATGTTCCTCTTCATGCTGAATCCGAAGATGGAACAGGTCAAGCCCATCAAGAAGAAGGAGTTGCACCGATTGAAAATGATGTTCAACCTCTCGCACAGGGTCAAGAACCTATGGCGGATATGCCTATTCAAGAAACCGTTGCTACTCCAATCACGAACTCAAGCATTGGCGTTGAAGCAATTGATAATATCCAACTAAATGATGCTGATGCTCTCGCAAACATGGCTACTCAATTTGACGAAGCACCCGAATTGTTGGCTGACTTTGAAATCTCTTTCATGCAACCCTTCGGTGATGGTCAATCTATTGGAAACAACACTCCTATGAATCCCGATGTTCCGCTTCACGCTGAAGATTACTATGATGAGGATTATGAAATGGATGGTTGGGTCAAGTCCACCGCAACCTTTAGAACAGTATGCTCAAAATGCAAGGAAAATGAACCTTCCGAAAATAGTAGGTTTTGTAATCAATGTGAAATGAGGATGGATGCTGAAACGATTCAAGTTGTCAATCCTATGGATGAAACTACACTCCCTCCACCTCCTCCTGTTTGCTTTGTGGAGAAGATTCCTCCCGAAGTTTGGGCGAACATGAGTGTGTTAGAGCAAATTGAGTATGCTGAAACAGGCAACGAAAGTTTGCTTTCCTGTCCTCAATGTGGACTAACAAAGGCTGAATTAAGGAGTGCAGGTGGCTACTGTGCCGTTAGCGACCCCGAAGGAAGCGAATACGACTCTTCGGTGGATTGTCCTTATCAAAAGCACTTTGCACCTTCTCATTGGCTTAATCAAGAATATGTTGTCGGTCATGTTGAAGGCGACACCGTTGAAGTTTCCGAAAGACTCCCTGCGAAAGTTGATATGCCGAAAATGAAGAATCCACAAAAGGGATTAGAAACGATGGTTATTCCCTACTTTGTTTGGAACAAAATCTATTCTCAATTCAACGGAGGAATCAAGGCTGAACCCGACCTATCGGGACTCAACTACACTCTTCAATTTCACGGCATGATGAAGCCACAAATCAAAAACCTCATTGAAGTTGCCGAAGGCGACCATGACATTATGTTTGGTTCGGAAACCTACACCGCAACCGTTCTTAAGGCTGAAGGAGATAGAGGCTATTTCATTGATTCAGCAACGGTTAGACCTTATGGGGCTGAAACCTTTGAAGCAAATCCATTTGCGGGAAGGTGGAGGGATGGAAGCCTTCGGTTTCTTGAAGATGAAGAAGCCGATGATGATACCGTAATACGATTCTTCGTTAGAAAAAACAATGCCGATTCTTATGATGTTGTGCTTAATGACTCTCAAATAGATGATGAAAGGTTGAAGCCCATGAAAGATTCGTTTTTGGGTGATTCTTATTGGATTATCGGGAAAATTAGGAGAGATGGGCGAGATTGGAAAATAATTGTTCCTGTATTGTCCGAAAACACAATAACTTGGCGGAATGACCCACACCATCCCGAAGGACATAGAATGTTTCTAAGTCATAGTGAAACCTTGTATGATGCAGTTGATAGTATAATGTGGTGGTTTAGAGAACAGGATGGAGGGCTTGATTTTTACAATTGGGTCAAGGGGTCTTGGGAGGCAGAAACCTTTGGCGTTGAGTTTGATGATTGGGCTGACCAAGAGATGCTAACTCACGGCAAAACGGTTTCCTTCAAAGATTGGGCGAAAGAAGAAGGCAAAAAGCATGGCGACATGGATTTGACCGATTGGGCTGAAGAAGAAGAGGAATCCCATGATGAAAGGTATGGGGCTGAAGAGTTCCTACCGAATGGTGTCCTTCGGTATTATGGAAAAACAATCAAAGAAGGTCAAGAAGGAATGTTCAAAGGTGCTGAAGTTAAAATCATCAAAATACAAGAAGTTAAGAAACATGGAGTGCCTTCAGTTATCATTTATGAGTATCTTGATGAGGAAGGTAATCCACTTGAAATTAAAGGGAGGTTCGGAATGAAAACAAGAGATTCAACAACTATCAAGGATTTCATGATTAACTTTACTCCTTTTGAACCTGTAAATCCTATTGAATATGGGGCTGAAGAAGGTGCATTTTATCACTTAGAAGTCAAATACAATATGGAAGATGGTTGGGAACATTACGGAGATTATGACGATAAGCAAGATGCTATAAACGCTTACTATGACATTTACTTGGAATACCCCGAAGTGAAATTAGTTGAGGTGGATTATGAAGATGGCTATGTTGCAGATGAGATTTATAGTCAAAGAAACTTTAATTTGGATGCTGAAACTTTTGAATCACCCGCACAACTCTCTCAAAGACCGCACATTTATCAACATAATGGAGTTCAATATCAAATCAAAAGAAACTCATACAAACCAACAGGAAATGATTTGATGGCGGATATTGACTTCACCAATGATAAAGGCGAGTGGATTGAAACTATTGAAACCGATTACCATGCAAACATAGATGAAGTTCACAATGATGCACAAAGAATCATTGATGAATATAAAGACAAATCGGATAAACCCTCACTCAAATCAGTCGGACTCCTACTCGGTGTCGGTGCATTAGCCACCTACTTTGCCCCAAAAAGCATGAGGGACTTCCTCAACAGGCTAAAGTGAAGCCGAACTCTTTATCTATCAAAAGGTTCAAATAGCAATCATGGCTGATGCTACTGCTCAAGAGAATGAAGGGCGAAAAGCATGGAGGAATCTTTTAGTTCCTCTTGTGGGAAGTGCGGCATTTTTCTCCTCCTCTCTCGCAGGTGTGATTAGAACATACTCTAAATATGGGTTGCCGAACAAAGCATTCACCTTAAGCGACTATTTTCTTCTCTCTCTCCCATTTTTGATTGTCCCTCTCACACTTCATGAAACTCTTATTCAAACAAAGGAGGCTGAATTAGATGCCGTTGAGTGATGCCCTTCCGAATGAACGCAATCTAAGGGACACAGACGATAAGGTGTATTTCATATTAGGTATCGGCACAGGTATCTTGATTGGAACTCTTTCAACTTTTGTAGGCAATATCATGACTCATAATTGGATTAGAAAGAATAGCCGACCTTGATTTTGAATAGGAACGGTTAAATAGATGAAAAAACAAACATAAAATATGGACTATGAAATTGAGAACATTGAACCTCTAAGCATAGAAAAAGATAATTTGGTTCTTGATAATTGGTCTAAATACATTCTTTCAAGACGACAAGCCTACTTTGAAGAGAGGGCTATGATAATTGGACCCGAATACAACATGAATAAGAAGTCTTGGGACATTATCATTGAAAGAGAATGGGGTGTCATGGAAGAAAGGCTTAGAGGGGGCATCGGTGTTGAACAGGAGGTCATTGAAGAGTTCGGTGCGGAGTTCTTTAATGAGAGGGAGGAATTGATTGCTGAAATCATTGAAATGACTTCTCGTTTGCCTACTAAAATCCTTGATGGTGAGGATAGAAAGGAACTCAAAATCTATACCTTTGAGGACTTCCTTATGCTTTCAAATCAAGGAATCTTTAGGGAGAATACTTTCCTACTTGACCCTCAAAGCAAATGGAAGCGGAAGGTCGCAACTACGCTCATGGATTATGGTTATCAACCAAGACAAACTATTGATATTGAGGGGGTTAGGCACTATGTCATTGGAAAAACGGAATAGGTTAAATAAGTATGATGAACTAACCTCTCAACAATATCTCAATGCGAAACAATTGACCGTTTTATCGGTTTTTATCATTTGCCTCATTCAACTCATTCCGATTTTAGTTGAGAGAACTGATACATTAGAGTGGATGTTGTTAGGATTTACTGCGGGTGTTTCAACCTGTGCAGTAGTGGGGGCTATTTTGGTTCAATACAATGCCGATAAAATTGCGAACCTGTATAAAAATGCTTTTGATAAGGATTTTTACGAAACTATTCACCTATTCACAACCATTAAAACTGCAATCCAAAATCAAGCCGAAGAGGATGGAATTGATTTTAGTGAGGAAGTCAATAATTTGGGAATCAACTCCTATTCGTTTGTTAAAGGCTATTTGGAGTCATTCAAAGAACACTATAATCTTTCACAAAATGAAGTTAAGGATGAAATCATTGAAGTCCCCGAATATGAAAATGAGGCGGAGTTGTTCAGTTAGGCACAACCTTTAAGTCGCAAAACGATTCAGCATGAATTGTGAAAGATGGATGGTGGTGGAGTGTTCTTTTGGGATATTCAATTTTTGCGGGTTTGCTGATTTACATTGTTTGGTCCTCTCCCGATAATCCCGATGATGCCTTCAATTTAGTCAAGAGGATGGGCGTTTTTGCCTATGTTTTAGATTTGCTTCTTTTGACTCCACTATACTTCATTTACAAAAAAATGAAAAAATCCAAGACCGAAACCCTTATCTATCAAAGCGAACTATAATCCATTAAATAGGTGAAAGTATGGCTAATCAAAACCCTCAACCCGAAATCTATACCACCAAGCACTTCTTCAACGGAACTGCTGAAGGGGCTACAAACACTCAAACGGTGTTCACCCAACAAGCAAACAATGAAGAGGTGAGGATTTACGGTTTCAGCGTTGATATAACCAATGTTGCAGGTGCAACCTACACCACGAATGTTGATTTTGATTTAGAACTTCAAATTGGAAACTCAAAAGTCCCATTTACTCAATTCCCAATCTCACAAGTTGTAGGTTCGGACACCGACACATTTTACTTTTCCTGTCCTATCTTGGTTCTGTTTCAGCAACCAATTTCAGTTAAGGTCATTCAAAGAGGTTCAGCAACAACGACCTGTGCGGTGAAGATTAGCCTTCACGCTGAACTTTCGCTACAACAGGCTAATTGTTTGCCGGGTGAAAAACAATATCCGAGAGAGTGATGAAAAATGGTGAATCAAGACCCACAACCCGAAGTTTATGAAACTATTCATTCGTTTGCGAATGCTTCAGCCCCGAATACTGTGAACAGTCAATACATTAACACCTTTCAATCAGCCAATGAAGAAGCAAGAATCTATGCCGTAGGCATTCAACTTCTTGACTCTTCAACGGGTGCTGATGTTTCAGCCTCTTATTCAAACTTTGAGATTCAAATTGGGGCGGGTGTGAATCCTGTCCCTACAAACTACTTTGACATTGGATATGTGGCTAAGAGCCGAACAAATGTGATTGAACTTTCATGCCCTGTGGTTGTCAAGTTTAAGCAACCACTAAGAGTTTCAGCGAGATACTATGCACCCGATGGTGCTACAACTCTTGGTGCATCAAACGGGGTTGATGTTAAGGTTCTCCTCATCGGTGAACTTGGGATTCAAAAGGTGGTGAACTAAAATGGCTAATCAAAACCCTCAACCGACAATGCTCTTTGGAAGATTTGACATTACAGGCACACCTGCCGTTGGAACAACCTACACAAAGACAATCCTTACTCAACAAGCATACAACGAACTCATTTATATCTATGGAGTGCAGGTTCAAATTATGACTGATGCAGGTGCGGTGGTTTCAACTGCAACTGATACAGAATGGGATATTCAAATCACAAGTGGTCCGAACTCCGTTCCTACAAACAACTTTTCGGGAAGATATATCTTTGATAGAGGGGATAAAACTCTCGCATTCTCACGCCCTATCGTTGTGAGCCACAGGCAACCTCTTCAAGTTCATATTGAGCGAAAGAGTTCAACTGCCCCCACAGGAAACCTAACGGTTGTTGTGAACTTGATTGGCGAACTTATGACGATGGCTTGAGGTGATTAAATTGACACAAAACGATAATCAAAGGGACATTAAGAGGGCATACCGAAAGCGAGCCTTTCAAACGGGTTATTCCTTGATTACCGATACTGCTGATGCAACTCCAAGACCTGTGAGTTCATACTCCACCGAAACTACACAGGCTACAAGCCCTGTGAGGAACGGAATTGACCCAAGAACTTATCAAAAAATGACCCGACCTTCAGTTGAGGGACTTGATTTTACTCATGCCCTTGATACTGCGAGATACCCTTTTCATTTAGTTCCTAAGCCCGATTCTTCAAATGTAATCGCACGACAAAAACTAACCTTGTCGGCACTCGCTGATGGTGATTATCAAGACATTTTGGTTCTCAATGTATCGGGAATTGCAGGTTCACAGAACCCCACAGGTTCGGCTACGAATGCCCCTGCACCAATCCCTGCCCTTGAAACGATGGCGATTGCACCTGCTGAAAACAACACCAACAACGAAAATACCCGATTCCCTAATCAAAGTGGTTTGAATAATACTGCCGTTAGTGGAACAGTTCAAAGAATGGGTTCGGATGAGATTTACAGAATCGCAACTTTCGGACACACCGAAGGAACAGGAACAGGGTGGGGCTATCAAATATGGGTTGATGGAAACCTCTTTATGGATTGGACTGATTTTCAATGGTCGCCAATTGTCCCAAGAGTCAATCAATGGGAGTTTGACCAACCGATTACCGTTGTTGAGCAAATTGTATTTAGAGTCATTAACAACACAGGTTCGCCTTCAAGCGACACCATTGATGTTTGCTTTGGAGGATGGAGTGAGCAATACACAGGCTACACCGATGTTTCCTATCAGCAACTTGTCCCAACCAACAACTAATCGGAAACCTTAAATATCAAAGGAGATGATTTGGCGTTAGGTGAATCATTATGGTCGGTGTTTATACAGGAACAGATAAAGGAAACGCCAATCTCACCATTCAAGATGGAACAAACTCAACGAGCGTTTATGCCTATGGTGTGAACACCATACAGGTGAGTTCGGGAACACTCACAAATGACGGGAATGGGAAAGTTAGCATCACAACAGGCGGTGGTGGCGGGGGAGGCACTATTTCGGGAACAATCATTTCACCCCAAGTTGCCTACGGAACTGCAAACGATGAGATTGGAGGAGATGGAAACTTCACATGGGACTCCTCCAACGAACTCTTAACTGCTTCATACGGAAAAATCAAAAACATCTATGAAGTTTATGCTGATGTGAATATCACAAAAGGTCAAGCCGTTTATATCACAGGATATGATTCGGGAAGTGGAAAACCTCAAGTTGCATTAGCAAAAGCCAACAGTTCAACAACCATGCCTTCAATTGGACTTGCTACGGCTAATATCACGGCAGGGCAACAGGGCTTCGTTATCTTTTCGGGACAAATTAACGGAGTCAATACTGCGGGAACAACCGCAAACGATACCCTTTATGTTTCTCGCACAACTGCGGGTGCATTAACAACCACAAAACCAACAGGTGCAACCAAGAGATTCAAAATGTCGGAAGAGTGGTTCAAGTAGGGGCGAGTGGGAAAATTGCCGTTTCAAACATCGGAAGAACCAACGATGTTCCGAACACAATCTCAATCACAGGGGATATTACTTCAACAACGGGAAACATTTCAGCAACCACAGGAACAATTAGCGGAAACACAATTAGCGGAACTACATTTAGCGGTTCTGTTGTTTCAATGACGGGGGATATTACCTCAAGTGGAGGAAACCTTGAGGCTACTGCGGGCGATATTTCAGCACCCACAGGGACAATTAGCGGAAGCACAATGCAGGTCGGGGCAGGGGAACTTCAACTAACAGTTCAAACCCTCAACGCAGTTATTGAGAATACAACTCAAGACAACGATATTTTGTTTAGAATCAACGATGGTGGAACTACTGCGAACATCATGACAATTGATGCGAGCGAAAGCCGAGTCATTATTGATGGAGAAGGGCAGGTGAAGAAGGCGAATGTCATCACATTGGGGGCAACGCCAATCTCATACGCTACTCATGCGGGTGCATACCTTAGTGTGAGTCTTGACCCGATTCAACTGCCCGCAATCAGTTCAGTTGGTGAGCAATATGTGTTGGTGAACAATTCGGGCGGTCCATTAACTTTATCACCCACAGGGGCAGATACAATTGTTGGCTCAACAACTCTAAGCAACCAATCAGCCATGACAGTATTTGCATTAACATCAAGCGATTGGTTTGTCATTGGTTGAGGTGATAAAGAATGATTCCCGCAGTAGCAGGTTCTTGTCAAGCATACGACAATGCAAAACATTATAACTTATCCTCATTTATTGGATTTTCTCAAGCCCCTGTTGTTCCTCCGAATTATCCGAAAGGGCAAAACTTCCTATTTGGTGAAATCAATAACTTGGAGATGGGATGGCTAACAGGAATTAGAGTTTTTGGAGGAAATGCCTACTTGAGCAACAGGGGAAACCGCAATCAAGCGGGCTATGATACAGAACAAACATACATCGTCAAAGTCCGTTTGAACAATGCTGACGGATTACCTGCTGAAACTTTATCTATTGTTAATTCAATAACTGCTGATTCAATAGTGGCTGATGGTCAAGTTTCGGTGAGTGCGGCAAATCCCGAAGGTTTCGCAAATCTTAGAGTCGGGCAAGAAGTTTCGGGAGAGGGGATAAATCCGAATACATTCATCCAAGATAAAACCGATAACAACACAATCACCCTCAATCAACCCCCTACTTTTCCTCCCGACCCTCCTCCTCCCCCCGTTGTATCTCTCACATACAAAGAGATTATTGATTCCTGTGATGGATTTGATGTTGATTCAACAGGGGTCAATTGGATTCTAACTGATTTCAATAGTGGAGGAGTTCGGTCAATGCAACTCCAAACCCCATTTGATTTAGTTGCGGAAGAGTCTTATAGCCCAAGCAAAAAGAATGAAACTTCGGGAACAAGAGCAGTTTCTTGGAATGACGATGGGACTAAATACTACATAGGAAAAGGAATTGACGCAAACTCAAGCGAACTAAGAGAGTTTGATGCTCTAACTGCATGGGAAACAAACGATGGAGATACACAGGTTTCAAACACTACTATCAATTGGAGTGCAATAGCCGATATTACCTTCAATCCCGATGGAACTAAGATGTATTTAACACAACATTTGGGTGCGGTGTATGAATACAACCTTAATCCCGCTTGGGATTCTTCAACTTTAGTTTTAAGTGAATCATGGAACTTAGGTGGGCTATCTAATCCTACATACAACTACTTTACTGACCAAAATGAAAGCCCCGTTAGGATTGCGGGAACAACCCCTTATTGGATTTGTGGAGGTTGTTGGAATGATGATGGAACTAAGTTTTATATCGCAACACTTTGGGGTCAAATAAATGAAAACACAACAACAAATCCCCTTGATTTACTTCCTAAGCAGGTTCAAGGTAATGGAGGATTAAGAAACAATAGATTCGGCTTCCTTGAGTTCTCCTACAAATGAAAAACATTAAATATCAGCAAAGGATTATCTCAATTATGGATTCATTCAAAATAAGGAAAGTCAAAACGGCTGACCTTGAATCAATCTATGAAATCCATAAGGGGAAGTTCCCAAAACCTGCGAGTCCAAGATACTATGAAACTCTTAAATCAATCAAATCATCTCCATTCTATGTCGCCATAGACCAAGATAGCGAAGATGAACAGGTCATTGGATTTATCGCAATTAGAGTCAAAAGGGATTTGATTGATGGCGTATGGGATTCCTATATGTCGGTTGCATCAATAGCAACAAGCGTGGATAAGGAAGCACCTTTCACGAATGAGGAGGTGGAGAAACGCCTTATCCAAAGAGTTGTTGATGATTTTGATAATGGTGGTTTCTATGGAATCTATGCCGAACTAAGAGAAAGTTCAAAAACATCCTTGAAATGCTTTGAAGAATTGGGATTCTCATTGAAAGCGAAGGGTAAATACAAAGATGGTGAGAAAAAAATTGTTCGCTACTATTTAGAGGATTTGAGTGAGGTATCGGGTGATGTTGAAATTAAGAGAATGAACTACAAAAACTTGAACAGGGTTCTTCAACTGCATAACACCTACTTAAAATCATCTAAACAAATCGGTTATTATCACAACCTTATGAGGAATCAAGGTGCAGTTAATCTTGTAGCGGTTGATTCAAAGGGGAGAGTATTTGGCTATTTGTGTGCGAGAAGGCAACTTAATGACTCCGAAGATGCAAATAGCCGAAGAGATACATTGAACTTCACTACAATGGTTGTGGATGATAGAGCGAGAGGTAAAGGAATCGGAACTGCACTTGTGGAAACTATGATTGAACAGGCGAAGGAAGGAGGAATTGAAATCATTAGAGGAGATGTTAGAGAAACCAACACAGGTGCAAGAAAACTCTATCAAAAAATGGGATTTAAGGAAAAGGCAATCGGAGAATACAAAGATACAGGTGAGTTGAAATACCGAATCACTAAAAGGTTGCGGTTGCCTCCACTATCTTCAAAAACGAAAAGGAATCTTGAAAGAGCAATCATTCTTTTGTTTGGATATGTGATAGGAAGAAGATTTGATTAGAATAACTTTTCTTGATTCTTCTCACCCTCTTCATCAAAGGATTGACTGACCCAATGAGAAACCAATCGGTGTGTTTCTCCGATGTAGTTTGAACAACCATACCTTTCAACGAGTTCATTCATCAAAGGTTCATACTTCATAACTGAACCCTTAGAAACCGTTAGAATAACTTTGCCGGGACACATGACGGTGATTGGCTTTCCGCTAAAAGAATCCACTCTCTCTTCAATGATTGTAGTGCATTTTCCTGTGAGTGGAGGTCGCCTATAACTCGCCCCACACTTAACGCACCTAACCTTTTGTTGCCCGTATGCCCTTAGATTACCTCTCATGTCCCTAATCAAATGTCGGTTAATGAGTCGGCTTGATTGGTCTTTGTTATTGACTGAAACGAGTGTTTCACCAAGTTCAAATTGAGCCATTGTCTTTTGTTTCATTGATTCAAGAGTATTATAAGGATTCTCCTTTGGTCCTTCCGAGCAATCAACCGTTTCATGAGTATAGCCAAAGCCCTCCATCTCTTTACCTGTCCCAAGAAGATTCTCAACGGTGATAATGCCGTATTTGCTTGAATCTTTTGCAGGGATGAAGTTTTGTGATGCCTCATAGAACTCAAGAGGATATTCCCAATTCACATCAACATTCAAAGCCTCCTTATCAATCTCGGAAGGAACAATCTTTGTCGTTAAAATAAGTGGTGCATCCATTTGCCCTCCTCTTGTAGTTGCGAGGAACTTTTTGCTGAAATTGATAAGACCATCCATAAGCAACATCACACAATCAATATCACCATCACAATTCCTTCTCTTTGCCGCATGAAAGTAGGGGTGTCCGTAATGACCTTTGACATCAGCAACGCCAATCAACCTGCAAAGAATTGCCCCCGATGTGTGAGGTGCGAGTCCCATCATCAAATGACCAAACAAATCCTCAATGGATTCGGCACAATAGAATGGTTCAAGTCCATACAATTTCACAAGCATATCGTCAATGAACTTTGAGGCACGAAGGAACTTATCAGCGACAAGATTTGAAATAACAATGTCTTGAGGCTTTAATTCAACAACCTCATCGGGAGAATTGACCACATACCCAAGTTCATTAGCCTTCTCCACCGACAACCCTATCTCACTTGGTTTGAAATGAGTCATTGTAATATCCACAAAATCAAATCTAATTGTCCCATCCCTAAATACTGAAATCCCGTTGTCAAACCTCATGATTCCTTTGGCTAAGTTTTCGGGGATTTTCTCGGCACTTGTCATTCCTTTGACTCCTTTAATTGGAGGATTGCTAACTGCCTTCGCAACTAATTTTGCATCTCTCCAAAGTTCGCCCCAATCTAATTTTCTCTTTTCAACATCCACAAACGAAGTTTCTTCACCCTCAACAACTCCCTTAATCGTTTCATTCCCTTCAGCATCAGTTCTAATTCCGATGTGAACTGCCTCATTCATTGAAACTAAATCAGCAATCTTTCTTTGAGAGCCTACATTGAATCCAACAGGGAATAGAGAGTGAATAGCAGGTTTCATCTCCCTTAGTTTTGCCCCTTCGGGCTTCCCCATTCTCGCCCCAATCCGATATGAAACTGAAGGTCTAACCTCATAATCAACAACTTCATTCATCAAATCAAGCCCCGACTTATCCTCTAAATCTCCCGAATAACTCTTCAATTCTTTGTAGGCTGAAAGAAGTATCAAGGATTTGTCGCCCACTAAGAAGAACTTATCATCAATCCTTTCAACATCAATACAAAGCCGATAAGCAACTTCTAATGCTGAACTATCAATTTCAATCGTGCTATTGCACAATGAAATGTTGATATTGTTGATTAGGTATATCAAATCTTCGGCTGA
>Ga0070749_10000112_pt1 | contig 45076 bp, 50 predicted proteins | sample VirMetDEL_Nov_18_FD_75180 | JGI IMG/M metagenome (GOLD analysis project Ga0070749, IMG submission 75180) | Aqueous microbial communities from the Delaware River and Bay under freshwater to marine salinity gradient to study organic matter... | ecosystem: Environmental > Aquatic > Marine >...
CTTGACTATGGATCTTCTATCTCTGTGACTGATGGCAACACATTCACTGTGGATGTGGGTGCTAACGGTTGGTTCACGCTCGACGGTTGATAGGTAAAGCGTTTATGGTGGGGTACGCAAGTGCCCCACCTATCTTTATTACTTAGGAGACTGTAATGGCGACATTTATTTATGATGGCTGTATTGGCAACATAGTATCTCAAAATATTAACTTTAATGCTGACACATTCTACGTGATGTTGGTTACGTCAGGCTATAGTCCAAACCAAGCAACCCACGAATACAGAAGCAGCGTAACTAGCGAGGTTGTTGCGACGGGTTATACTGCTGGAGGACAAGCCACTACGCCGACAGTGTTTGAAGACTATGTTACTAACCATAGAGTAACCATATCGTTCAGCCAAGTTACATGGACTTCAGAAACTATAACGGCTAGGGCGGCAGTTATCTATAAGAACCGTGGTGGCGCAGCAAGTGCTGATGAACTGGTAGCCTACGTAGACTTTGGCAGTGACCAGAGTAATTCTGGTGGCAACTTTACACTTACATTCACGACTCCTCTAGTGTTGCAAAACTAGTAATTACTAGTAATGGCACAGTATCTTCGTCCAAATGCCTACGGCGGCAACTTATCTGGAGTCTGGTATGGAGGCTTTGGGCAAGTAGGTGAAGCCGTCCGCGATGATACTGACTTCATAAACAGCACCAATAACGCTGCTGGCGATTATAATACTGTTAGATTATCAAGCCCAGCTAGTACTCCTGCTACAGGAGACATGATACTTAGGTATACGTATAGTTCGTCTAATACCAATTCTACACCGAGGGCACCCGCATCAGGCGGTACAACGCCAGTTATTCAATTTGAGATCGAAGAGCTTGTAGGAGCTACTTGGACAAGTAGGTACACTACTACTAGTCTCTCTTGCCCAACCAACGGAACTTGGAGCGCAGCTTCTGACACGATAGGTTTTGGAACTTGGGGTCTTTGGGATCTTAGTCTTCTTAGGGTAAAAATTAATTTTGTATCTGGCGGTGGTGGTGGCCCTTCTGCTAGAAGAGGCATAGCTACTTCTTGGATTGAGGTAGAAGTACCAGACCCTCCCCCAGCCAATGTAACAATAAATGCTCCACTTGACACTGTTACTTCGACAAGTGCAGCCGGTAGTATCAGAGAACCGTATCTAGTCTATTCACAGACCGTAGACATAGACGCTAACGGTACGCTACAAAACGTTGCCTTTAACAGTGTGCCTAGCAATGTACAGTACTTAACAGTTCTTGCTAACTGGTATACGGATTCTAAATTTAGCAATGCTACAGAAGCAGATAATCATTTAGGTTATGGGGCAAATAGCTGGTCAAACGGTACTGTCTCGGCAACACCCTTCTTTGCTTGGTACCAGTGGCAGGAGGGAACAGGAAATGTCCGCGCAGAATTACATGAAGTAGTTTGGACTGCTAATAAAATAGGGGAGGCTATACCAACAGGGAATTGTACTCTAACTGTTACTCCTCTAAATACCGGCGGGAAGATAAAACTAACAGTACTAGGTTACTTCAGTGAGCCACAGGCAAGCGGATCGGGTGGAGTTAGGAGAGGTGCGACTAACGGTAGTAACGGTACGTTTAGTGCCTCCTCTGGAGGTACGACAGGTGTATCAAGCTCCAATGATATTACCTCAGTCACTATTGGTAACAAACAAGACGGCGCACTCTACCCAAATAGTGAAAAGGTAACTTTTTTTCAAAACATCCTTGCTGGTGCTTCTTACGTATTCAATAAGACATCTGTATCAACACCGAACAATGGATCAGCAGGCGTTTTATTCAGCAGATATAGAAACCTTCCCTATAGAAATAGTGGTTTCGGCATAAGAATTACGAGTCCGTACGATGTAGATCATACCTTTAGTACTATCTTTTGTGTCTTAGAGGCAGTTCCCGGTGGATTATCTAGGATATTAGATAAAGATCTAGATACTGTAACTACAAGCGCACCTACAGCCACGGTAACTAGCGGAACTAGCTTACAAGTTACTCCTGCCAATCTGACGTTTGATACTAGCGCAAACATACCACTACGAAGAAACTTTAAGCTTCGCGTAGATATGGAACTCATGCAGTTTAAGGCTGCACCAGACTATTCATTCAAGCTAAACTCCGCTATCACAGTAGCTGCACAATCAGCAGCGTTTACTGGGAATGACGTACAGTTACTTATTGCAGTAAGCTACACGCTAGCGGTAGACTCAAGTGCACTGACGTTTGCCCCAAGTACAGTAGGATTTACAGAGGCTGCGTACTTACCAGTACAGTCAACTAGTGTCGCGTTTAGTGTCCAAGATATCGGGCTTAACTCTAGTATACAGGTTGACAATGCATTTGCATTGTTCTCTGGTCAGGATGTTCAGCTACTAGTTACTGCTCGTATACCTGTAGATACGGCAGCTATTTCGTTCACTCCGCAGAATATTACCAGTAATAATTCGCTAGTTATTACTAGTAATGCGCTGCTGTTTTCACCCCAAAATGTAACATTATCCCTAAGCACAGGGCAGAGTTTCACACTTGCTGTGAACAAAGCCTCCTTAATATTGTCAACACAGGAACTGGGGATGCTGCTGGGCGTGACTGGTGGGGGTACAATAGACGGGCTACCGTCTGCTGTTATCAACACTAATAACGACTCACTGACTCTGTATGGTAGGGGCGGTAACTATTACAGTATTGATTACGGAATAACAAAATTACAATAGAGGTCTGCAATGGCACTGGCAATAGATGACTACATACTTCAAGCAACTGGTGGCCCGTCTGTTATGGATGGGCTTGTGTCTTGGCTGAAGACTAATGGCGCAAGTAACGGTGCTATGGCTGACTTGCATGACCAGTTCTTGACTGCACAGGGCTTTACCACTGGTACGTTAGACGATAGGTGGGACGCATTACTAGTATCGTTGGGCTACACTGGTTCCTTGCAAGACAAGCTCTACGAGTTCTGGAAAGCAGGAGGTACTATAGCGTTTACTCCAGCCAGTCTTTTTTCCGCTGGTGAAGTTGGCTTCTGGTACGATGCCTCAGATCTCTCGACGCTCTACCAAGACAGCGCAGGAACTATACCTGTAACAGCGGTTGAACAGCCTGTAGGATTAATTCTAGATAAAAGCGAAGATGCCCCATCTGCTGTCGAACGAACCACAAACGGCACATTTGATACTGACTCAGCTTGGACTAAATTTAACAATATATCGCACTCTGCTGGCGAATACACAATATCAAACTCCCCCGTACTTTTTGATGGCGCGTATATCTCACAGCAATTATCTGGGTTAACTACTGGAAACCTATATAAAGTAACCATTGTTGTTACAAATTCTGTTGTGGGTGCTAACCAAGCGTCATTTAAGCAGGGTGCTTCTGTTAACAGCTCTGGATACAGCCAAAACTTTATCCCTAGCGCATTTTTCACTGGAACATGGGAATTTAATATCACAGCCGGTGCCCCAAATCCTTGGGTAACTATCCACGTAAATGGATCAAACGAGAATATAACAGTAACCAGTATCTCTATTGTTGAGACTTTCCGCAACACCGCCTCACAAAGTATAGCAGACAATAGACCGACACTTAGGGCTAGGTACAATCAAATTACATACAGCGAAGTTTTCGATAACCCGGCATGGAGTAAAGTTAGCGCGACGATAACACCCAACACTACAACTGCGCCTAACGGAACAACAACGGCAGATACGTTCGCTGTTTCTTCTGGCTCTTACAACTCAATCTTTACTACGGCTACTCCGCTAATAGGCGGGGCTGCGTATGTAGCATCTGTTTATGCAAAAGCTGGAACCAACACGCAAGTAACTCTAGAATTACGGGTAGCAGGAACCACTCCAAACGCTACATTTGATCTTACAAACGGTACTGTTGCATCTGGCACAGGTGCTATTGTAAGTGCTGGTGGCGGTTGGTACAAATGCTCTGTCACTGTTACAACTTCAACAACTTCTCATCTTTTTATTATTGGTGGACAACCTTTTAGTGCGGGTGATATATATCTTTGGGGAGCACAGGTTATCTCTCTAGAAGATAACACCAACCTCAATGGCGAATACCAGACTATTACTTCTTCGACAAATTATGATGCTGATACAACTAAGTTCCCACAATATCTCTCTTTTGATGGCAGCAACGATGGACTAGCGACTAGTGCTATCGACTTCAGTACGGCGAATGAGATGAGTGTTTTCGCTGGGGTTACAAATCTTAGCAATGCGGCAGCGGGAGTTGTTGTCGAATTGAGTTCCACAACACAAACAAACAACGGTACTTTCGGACTCTTTACTCCATCTGCGGCCTCACAGAGCGACTTCATGTATCGTTCCAGAGGAACAGTTGTGGCTGACGCCAACGGAACTAATACTTTTGCTCCCCCTAGCACAAATGTTGTTACCGGGTTATCTGATATTTCAGCAGACAGTGCTATCCTAAGAATTGATGGTGTGCAAAATGTAAGCGTTGCCACAGACCAAGGCTCAGGCAATTACGGCAACTACGTGGCATACATTGGAAGGCGTAATGGGGCTACTTTGCCACTTAACGGACGCATCTATCAACTTATCGTGCGTGGCAAGGCCAGCACGGTTGGAGAGATTGCCGACACCGAAACATATGTGGCATCTAAAATTAGCGTGACGTTATGAGAATACTAGCAGCACTAACTTTATTTCTTATTACTAGTAATAGTTACGCAGCTACGGCCATCGTGGAGTGGGACAATCCAGTTGAGCGAGAAGACGGTACGCCTCTGCCGCTATCTGAGATAGCGTACACCAAGGTAATGTGGGGTAGCTGCACAAGCACTGGCGGGTTGGGTACTGTGCAGGGACAGGTTAACGTGCCTAGCCCTAGCAATCTTGTTGAGTTGCAGAACATACCCGCCGGTACGTATTGCTTTGCAGCAACAACTGTAGACACAGAGGGACAGGAGAGTGTGCTATCTAACGTAGCATCCAAGCAGTTTAATAAGAGCCGCCCGAAAGGGCCACGTATAAAGGGGATTCGGTAATGGACTGGCAGTCAGCCTTTAACATAGCGGCAGCAATGCTAGGTGGTATAGGAGGCTGGCTGATGAAGTCCCTCTGGAGTGCAGTAGAGCGAATGCGTAGAGATCTAGCAGAGATGGAACGCAACATGCATTCTGAGTTCCTTCGCAAGGACGACTTCAATATTGTTATTATAAGGATTGAAACTAAATTGGATAGGATTGTCGAAAGGCTAGAGGATAAGGCAGACAGGGACTAAGACGAATGGAAAATCTATCTAGCAAGAGGTGCCGTTTCTCTGCGGCTATCTCTCACCTAGTTATCTGGGTGAATCAAAAGCCCGGATACTCATGTGCGTTCGATCAAGTGAAGCGCACAAAAGAAGAAGCACAAGCCAACGCTAAGAGTGGCAAGGGAATCTCCAATAGCCTACATCTCATTGGGCTAGCTGCTGACTTGATCTTGTACAAGGATGGAGTCTATCAGACTAGCACTGATGCGTATAAGTTTATGGGAGATTATTGGAAGACCCTGAGTCCTGACTTCTGTTGGGGTGGGGACTTCAAGAAGAAAGACGGAAACCACTTTAGTGTGGAACATAACGGTATCAAATAGAGGAGATTACTAGTATGAGTCTATTGTTTGCTAGCCTTCGGGCGTTGCTTGACAAGAGCCTTCCTTCGTGGACGGTGTGGTTGTCGGTTGCTTGGGCAGTTATCTCTGGTCTGCCAGAGGTTCTGACTACGGTGATTGGCTGGTTTGGTAACGTGACGCCTGAGTTGACGGCACAGGTTGTTGCGTTCACGCTCTTGCTGGCGCGTATGCGCTCTATTGCTGGGCCGATTATCCTCGGCTTGCTCGGTAAGGGTGAAAATAAGTAAGAGGTTCAATCTGCCTGATTGGCAGAGATACCTACCCCCTCCAAAGAAGATCGCCCTCAAATTACTGAGGGCGGTTTTCCTTGGGGGACTAAAGAGGATGGGCAAGAACTAGTCAGTGATGTAGTCCTCGTTCAGCCTGTCCATATACCACTTGGCCTTTTGTAGATCCTTGTAGGGATCTTCCTTGTACGGAGACCTAGACAGATACTTGATGATGTTACCCTTCAAGTATCCCATCCACTCCTCGTAAGTCATCTTGGCCCTGATATATTCCCAAGTCTCTATGCCACCCACGGTGTAGTGGCTAGGACTATTGACATCATCCTCTGTTTTCAAGTACGCCTCCATCTATTCCAAATACAGTGTATGGAGTATCTGTATTGTACTTCAAGTACACAAATGACTTCGACACACCACCCTCTTCGTGATCCAAGAATACAATCACGTAGTCTGAGTTGTCAACGATTTGTTTGTTGCGATAAAAAAAGTACTTCGGATCGTGCTCTACGTCCCTATCCACAAAGCTATAGGGTTTGAATAGCACGAAGTCGAAGGGCGTAGCAGCAAAGTAGTCCCGACAGATTCTTTCGCTACCTTTGCTATCGCCACCTAGAGCAGTAATGTGTACGTTGTCGCTGTCCAACACACGCAAGATACTCTCTAGATTACTAGTAACTTGTTCGATGTCGTCAATGCGACGACTACCCAATATTCCGAGTCTCATTTTCCGTATCCTTTCGTTCTCTAATTACGCGCTTCTGGTCTTCACTATAGTTGTTAGACAAGAAGAACAAGCTAAACTTTCTCCAAGGATGGTTGTTCCTTTTCTGGGACTTAATCATTTTCTTTGTGTTCATATCTCACATACTCCTGCTGTACATGCCAACTCTTTAGTGCCAGTGGTAGTGTCCTCTACTTCCAGCATCTCAGTCCAGTCCACGCCTTGCGGCATAGCTGCGACAAGTGATTCATAGGTACCTTTGTCGATACTTTCATACGGTGCTTGACGGTACGTACCAGTATCATAAGGTAGAAAAGACACCCCGCTAATGAGATTAAAATTCCTATAAACCCAAGCCCCAACATCAAGCCACTCGTGTTCCCGTACATATACTGTGATACTAGGTTTGTGCTCACACCACCACTCCTGATAGACACGCCACAATTCAAGTTGGTCTTCGGCAGTTATGTTCTGCCTCAGTAGGCTACTCTCTGGAGACTCCATTGGAAATGAGAATACCCAAGCACTCTTGTTGTAGAAATCTTCCTCGTGAGGGAAACCCTTGGCAATCATAAACGATGCCATTGGATCCTTCTTGTCAAACCGTACACGGCGAATGTAGTACCTGTCGTAGCGAGGGTGGATACCAGAGGCAGAGCCTACTAGCTGGCTCACAGTGCCGCTAGGCTTGACGCAAGTGATAGCAGCAGACTGCGGGATACCTAGTAACTTGGCAAGTTCCTTATTACTAGTAATAGCTACTTCCTTCAAGTCTGCGAGTGTGTCGTCGAGTTCGTAGTAGATATCGCTAGTCAGGTCAGAGTCACAGATACCTGTTAGAGATACACCCAAGAGACGCTCCTCTTCGGTGTTGTCCTTCCACTTCTTAGACAGATACCTGAAGTCAGTCAGGGTAGCTTGGATAGTACCCAAGATAGAGGCAATGCGAACCTTGTGCTTGAGAGTATCAACAGTATCCGTAGCTCTGATTACAACCTCAGTCAGGTTACAGAACTGGTAGGGACGCAAGATAATCTCAGAGCACGGGTTGGTTCCGAAGTCATAGGTAGCATCCCTACGCCCATTCTTAGCTGCCTGTTCTTGCGATGCAACACGGTTGAAGATGCCACGCTCACCGCTCTTGGAAGCGTAGAGGCTCTCCCATTCACGCATGAAGATGCCCATGTCAGGCTTCTCAGTGTAGCACACAGAGTTATTAGCCAAGGCTCGCTGTCCGTTGGACACCCACCACTCACCACTCTTGGCCTGACGCATACGCTCGTCAGTCAAGTTGCTAAGAGAAATGAGAGCAGACCTACGCACACCACCAACCACCACGATATCACCAACTTTGCACATGATATCATGGCATTCTAGGCTTGTCAACTTACGCCCGACTGCACCACGGAATGTCTTGATCGTGAATTTGAAAAGATCCTCAAGAGGTTCTGGGCCGCTCGCTCTACCGCCCATAGTTCTGAGAGGACTGCCTGATGGACGTAGTCGTCCGAGATCCCACTTTGGAATCTTGCCGTGGTATAGGAGTCCGATAAGCTCACGGTAAGCACTTGCCCATCCGATTTTACTGTCACTGACAACGATGGTAGTGTCTGATTCGTGGAGTTCATCAGGAACCTCTGGCAACTTATTTACATACTGACGCTCGACAGAGAACCCGACACCCGTACCGCACATGAGGATGTACATAGCCTCGTCAAAGCACTTGGGGTTGTCAATCGGTAGGTACGAACAGTTGTAACCAGCCACGTTGTCACGGGCTAGGGCTGGCCCTGCGGTCATCATGGCTCGCATAGACGGCATGACATCTAGGTTATAGATCGCCTCTCTAATGGCTTCCCATTCAATCGTCGAGGCTGCTTTCTTTTTACCTAGAGTCTCACTGATGTGGTTCTTGAAGAATGAGATGTACCTGTCAATAGTCTCACCCCAAGTCTCACGCCTACCCTCTTCCGGCAAGTACCTAGCATACCGGCTGCGATGGATGACAGCTTGGTACTCATCCATAATACTAGTATTCTTTTCCAATCTATCACTCCTCTTCATCTTGTTCATCGTTTGCGATTCGTTTGAAGTGCCTGATGTTCTCTTCGTCTTCTTCGTCAAGTTCATCATATCCGTAGATGAGGTTCCGTTGATACCCGCGATCAAGGCGCTCATATACTTGGTGTAGTCTGTCTCTGAACCTACGTAGAATGTCCTCTTGTGTGATCCCCATTTCTTCACACATCTGCTCCAAGTCTAAGTCTAGAAGGTAGTCTTCAACCGCTCTGATGTATTCCATAGTCAGGTTCTCCCCAATTATTATTAGTATTATCCGTAGAGTTCTTTAAGTCTGCCCATTGAGAGTGTTGAGATGTCAACTCTGTTGGTGGAATAGTGATTAAGCAAGACGAGTCCGCGCCAGTAAGAAGTGATTGATCCAACTGCGTACTCATCAACATGCTCAAAAAAGCAACCGACATTGATAGCTTGGTTAAGATGTGGAGCATTATGACGATGTTCGCAACCAACGCTGAACTTATGAGTATGACCGAACACGACACTATTGTTGTATATGCCAAGGGATTTTTGCGAGGCTTGTTTTCCCTGAACGGGTTTGCCTGTTTCTTGTATGGGTGCATGGGTAAAAGATACTCCTCTATAGTTCCAGTCTTGTTTGTAGGGCACATATGTAACCTTAAAACCTTGCTCACGAACATCATAAAGAAGATCTTTTTCTACCGATAACTTACCTTCTAACTCAGGATGGTAGTCTATGTAGCGGCTGACTCTCTCTTCGTGGTTGCCCTCCGTGTAGATGATGTCTAGCTTGTCACTTGGTACACCATCAAGCAGCATAGACAGAGCTTGCTTGCCACAGTCAATGTCGGCTTGGTATCTCCTACCTTCCATCTTCTTGCGCTTGTCCTTGTCCCATGCTGACAAGCTATCCATTGTCAGGAAGTCGCCAATGATAACTAGCCTAAACACATTGGCATGTAAGATAGTTTGGTGGAGCATACGATTAGCCCACTTGAACCTACGCAAGTCCTGCTTAGGCGCAACGTGGGCATCGCCCATGACGAGTGACAGATCTTTGTTCACATTAGTCCTCTTGCTCAAAGATATTACTAATAACTTGCATTCTAATAAACTCAGATATCAACAGCAAGTCTCCTGCGTCTACCGCACTCCACCCTGCTGTGATGAAGTTCTCGCTCTTTGAGCGTACACCTATGAGTAGTTCAGCATCTGGGTGGTCCTGTACAAACTCAAGCAGCTTCTGTACTACAAACACCGCAGACTTCTTGCCGTGAAAGATACCCTTGAATTGCACTACGTTATCATTGTCACTCATTCAACCACTCCTCTGGAATACTCTTACCTACTGCATATGGGATGCCGATCTTCTCTGCCCACATAGAGTAGGTCATCTTACTGTTCTTTGCGATCTTGGAATCACGATAGAACAACATGCGTATCTTGATACCCGGATTAGATTTCAATACGCTCTCCATCTTTCTCCTGTCTTCATAACTAAAGAACCCCTTCATCTCTACGTACACACCATTACTAAGTAATAGGTCCGGTACATACGTAGCCTCGTAGGTGTAGCTCAACTTGTGCGGCTCGTATTGATAGCCATGTCCGCGAGCCTCCAAGTCAGCGCACACCTCTGCTTCGTAGTTGCTCCTAAATTTCCCTGAGATTTTCTTTCTTGTACGCTTCCGTGATTTGCGGAACTTTCGGTATCCTTTTGACGGGCTTGGGCATGAACGTGATACTGTCCGAGTAGGCGAAGACTTCAAGACCATACATACCATCCCTTTCGTAGCAGTCAAACTTGAATGGGCAATACGAACACCCTGCGCCCAACACAGAGTTGCCGCTCTTTGTAGTAACGTGCCTATCAGGCAGTTCGTACATACTAGTAGGATCTTTCATAGTGCCGACTACCTTAGCCCAGCAACCTACTAGGTACTCAGGATCTACCATGTGTACGTGGATTCTACCATTGGACTTGTTGACTGCGAGTATGGCGCACTGCTTTACGTTTATGCCGTCCTGCTCTGCCATGTGCTTGTAGATTCCAAGCTGGGTATAGTACCCCCACTTGTCCTCATAGTTACCGGCAACGAGCCTGTCAAAACTAAAGCCTTCCATACTCTTAACGTCAATAAGAACACCGTCAATGATAGCGTCTATTCTGCCACAGATAATGAACGGGTTGTCAGTACCCAGCGGTACTTCAAACCTGTGCTGTTTATGAGTGACAGTGTGTCCTGCTAGTTCCGCAAAGTAGAGAACCATCTCCTCAATCAAGTCGCCATAGACAAACTTGAAGCGGTTCTTTCCAGCTATGCGCTCACGGGCAATGCCCTTGCCGTACACGTTGTACCAAACCCTGCGGTGGCAGGGGCTGGTAAACTGTGTGACGTAGAGTTCATTGGCTGGCCTACTAGTACGGTCAGGATCACGCACCTCATCCCGTATGTGCGAGATGAGGCGCTTAGACAGATCCACTTCGCGGTCAAGATCAAACTGCATACCAGAGTTGGGACGATCTAGTAGATCGTAGATATCATTAGCGAGAGTCTCTATCTTAGGCATGTCGATTCCTTTATCGTGGACGAGGACTGTTCGGGTTAGCCGGATGTCCGATAGGGAACTCCCTTCGCGGAGTCTCCGGTGGGATGGGGCGAGCAGGGGGCGCATCCACTGGTGGAGTGGCTGGTGTGCCCCTCTGCGTGGGTTCTGCTGGGTTAGCCAGCACAGCAAACCCAACCACAACAATTAAAGCAGACGCAATCCCCACTAAGACCTTCTTCATTTTAAGTTACTCCTTTGATGCAGCTTCAACTTTACCGGCAAGCTTCTTGACTTTCTCTTCCACATCACGGCCAGAGGTGTAGTCAGAGAACTTGCTAGCAATCTCTAGGATCTTGGCTACCATGTCATCAGCCTTCTTGTCTACGCCTTCAACAAACACAGAAGGGTAAGCCTGAACAAGCTCACGCGCATTGGTCAAGGCGTTCTGGCGCAGGATGCTGATCTTGTCACTAGTCACAGGCACAGGGAATCCTGCATCCCTATTACTAGTAATAGCACCACCGCTACTCGGCGCAGCCTTGACAGGGGCAGTGCCGTCGCCAGCAGTCAGCACCTTGACAGTGCCGTCAGTGATCTTCGGACCATACTTGTCAGCCTCAAAGTCAAAGCTGATGTTGGCACCATCAGTGACACCGGCAGAGCTAGGACGCTTCCAGCCCCAAGAGTACTTGGTGCTGTTCACATAGATATCGAACACAGGCTTGGGACCAAACTTCGTGTTCACCGTCTTCTCAACAACACGCTCAACAATACCAGTAACCATAGTCATAGTCGCAGTCTCCTTATTTGCTGTCAGCTAATTTGTTCCAAGGCCCATTCCAAGTCTCAGTACTATATTGTACATCAACCTTCAAGGGCAAGTCAAACTCTTTCTTGAACACATCTTCAAATACTTGCGGTGCTTCCTCTAACTTCTCCTTTATCAGCTTACTATACTCCTCTACTTTATCTTTGTCAACCTCAAATAATATGGAGTCGTGGATTGTATTGAGCATACGAATCTTACCAGTAAGATCGCTGTCTCGTATCCACTTCTCAACATAGGCTAGCATCATAGGCACTATGTCACCTGTAGCCAAGCCTTGTATCGGGTAGTTGCACACCTTGGTGTAGTGGGGCACGTACTCTACCCCACTAGAAATAATCTTCCTGTCCACAGGTATTGAATAGGTCCGACCAGTACTAGAGACCATAGTAACAAACCCAGAAGTATTACTAGAGTGGGTTAGTGACTTCATGGTTAGGTTTCTAGTCGGCTTGATGGAAGTGTACGTCTTGAAGAACGCACGTTGTATCTCCCACACAACAGATTGATCTAGCCCAGACTGCCTAGCAATAGTCTCACTACCACCACCGTAGATAGTACCGAAGTTCACGCCCTTCACTGTGCGCCTTTGTTCCTTGGTGTAGGATGGTCCGTATAGATTGAGACAGATGCGCTCGTGAATGTCAACGCCTTCCTTAAGATGTTGTAACAACACGGCATCACGGTACACATACGCAAAGGCAATAACTTCTAGCTGCTTGTAGTCTGCCTCAACAAAAGCATAGCCACTGCGAGGAGCAAACAACTCTTTGACACGGGCATCACCGGACTGGTTCTGTAAGTTAGGATTGCTCTGTGAGTACCTACCAGTATTAGTAACAGTCTGGTTGATGTTCGGATGTATCGTAGTGCCCCATACTTTCTTAGGCAGCGACCTAACATAGGTTGTGAGAATCTTCTCTAACTCTCTGTATTGCAACAAGTATTTAGCTACTTGCCCAAGTGTCGTTAGGCTAGGTGAGCCTAAGCCTTTCGCTTGTATGCTAGTGAGCACCTTGGCATCTACTGAGAACACACCTGATGAGCCTGACGTAGATCCTACCTCTGCTGGAATTATATGCCGAGGAAATCTAAGCTCAGTCTCAACAGTCTTGTACTTAGGCGTACCCTTGCGAGCACCAGACTTCCATACACCGTTCTCTTCTTTTGTCTTGAGTGTGTAGTCACCACCAAAGAACACGCAAGACCAGAAGTTATTACTAGTAATAAGATTTTCTATGTGCTCTCCCACATCGCTGAACAAGGGAGTTAGCAAGTACGATATCTCGCTTAGTGTGTGAGACTGTTCCTCCTCAATAGACTCTTGCACAGAGTGACTACGGAGCAAGTCAAAGTATATACCGTAGTGTTCCATCTGCCACACAGCCTTGAGTGCGGCGCACTGCGTGTACACAACAGCCATCATGTCCATCTCTCTAGCGTACTTCATCTGAGCTAATGCTATATAGTACGTAACCAAGCAGTCCTGCTTCATGTACTCAACCAGATCTTCTATGGGGCAGTCCTCGGTAGTCTTCCCACTAGCTATGAGGTCATTCAAGAAGTCAGACTTCTCTTCCCCATCTTCGACAAGCCAGTGCTTTGCTGTCTCATCCAGTGAAGGGAAGTGGCTGGTCTGTCCTGTCAGGATGTAGTGGGCAATACTAGTATCCCATATCGGAGTACTCAGCCAGTCCTCCATGAAGTAGCGAGTGGCTGTGTAGTCATTTGCGATATAGTGCAAGTCAAACTTGATGTTGTGCCCTACTAGTATGACATCGCTGATGTCGCGCACCTTGTTGAAGAAGTCTATGTAGGCATCCCTAGAACTACCGTAGAATGCGTGGAACAGCGCACCACCATAGAACCCAATGCACAGCATCTCGTTCTTTTTGTCTAGATGCGTTGCGCTAGAGAAACCGTCTCTGTCACAGCGCATCGTAGTCTCGGTATCTATCGCTATAATGTTAGTACTTTTTTGACTCATAGCGTCCTCTCTCTTGATCGAATCGTACATCAAACTTCCCGTGCCTCTCGGCTGGTACGGCTCGTGGCCCACCGGGCAGCTTGTTCTTTGCTACTGATAGGTAGCGAGTGTCAATGTCTCCACTGTGCCCAATCATAATAATTACATCAGCCTCACCTTGCACACCAGTCTTGGTTCCGTACAACTGTGACTGGTCCAACCATGCCTTGCCTTCTGCGCTAGCATCAGCTTGCATTACTGCAATAATACAGGTCTTGTACTTGATGGCTAGGTTACGCACGAACTGCGCTAGCTTCCTCATGCGAGAGACCTCGCTCTCATCCTTCTCAAACCCACGCACCTTGTCGAGTACGTTGATACCAACCAGCCCGTAGTTACCGTTCTTCAAGTACCTGTCAATATCGTGGATGCTAAGGTTGTTCTCCTTGTGTACCACCTTGATCCTGTCGAGCCTACCTACCGTATCAATGTACTTCTGCTCTGCCTTCTGCTCATCAACAGCAATATCCATGAGCGTGTACTTGAGCGCACTCTGTACCAAGCGGGCAAAGATCTTACGCCCATCCTCCTCGTTGTTGAAGATGATAGCACCCGCATCCTCGGGTAACTGCGTAACCATGTGCGTAAACTCAGAGCACAAGAACGTAGTCTTGCCTGTCTCTGGTCTAGCGCCAACGATAACAAAGTCACCACCGTGCACCGGCCCGATGGATACGTTCAAGTCCTCTAGCCTCCACTCCATACCCTTGGATCTAACCAAGTCGTTGAGAATGTCAGCCAGATTACTAGTAACAAAGTAGTCCTCGTCATCCTTGCCAGCGTTGCCTATCTCGTCTAGGTATCTGTCGAGAACCATAGGCACAGCATCTAGGCTAGACTTGTCACCTCGTATGATTTTGTCACAGATCTCACGCACCTGTGCGGTGTAGTCCAGTTCGATAAACTTGTTGACTATCTCCCTCTCTACCACACCATGTGCGTCGATGCGCTTGAAGATGGTGTCGTACACAGCCTTCTTCTCAACGTCCCACGATGAGTGCTTGACCATGTTGAACCACACTTGGAAGTGGTTCCAGTCAATGACATTCGTGTCGGGGTACATGTTGAAGTACTCGTCAATGTCTGCGAGTAGGGTGACAGTCTCTCGCACAATCGTATGAGACTTGATGTGTTTGCGGAACCGTGAGTAGTTGTCACGGTTGGATATGAACTTGAGTAATGGTATGTCAAGCACTTGTAACCCTCTTGATTATGTGGTCTATCTCATCTTCGTGATAATACTTTGGATCAGTGCCGTCGTCAACTATGTATACTGCATCACAGAACATCTTCAATGTACTGTGTATGTTAGTAGCAGCCTCCTTGGCTGGAAGCACATCGTTGTCTAGCCACACTACAAACGTATCGTACATCATCGTGAGTGCGTGGTAGTCCGCACTATCAAGCCCACGTATACCGTGCAAGCACAGGGATGAGAACCCAGCCTGTGCTATCTTGATACCACTCAGCCTGTCCTCCACTATTACTAGTACGGGTGAGTCGTTAGGATTGTAGATGTACGGCTCGGGTGCACCACCCACAGCAACAACACGCTTGAGGCTAGGGTAATCGAATTTCCACACTTGCCACTTATCCCCAGCCTCATCGCAAGGGAATGCCAAGCACTCGTTGTTATTGAAGTCAGTGCCTAGCACCCAGCCTTGCTGCTCTACGTGAGCTAGTTCTATGTTGTTCACATACAACTTGTCCATTGCTCGTTGTGTACCGGGCACGTAGATGTCAATGAAGTCCTTGGTGATGAACGATGATAGGCGAAACACAGAGCCTAACGCATGGCGCATATTGTCTAGCTTATTACCAGTAATAGTAGGGCTAGACTTGAACTCCTCTTGTTCATCGTAGATGTGCCTAGTAGCAGCAGCCCTTCGCCATGCCTTACCGCCACAGTTGTGGCAGTATGCGAGGAACGTATTGTCTATTGTGCGTGTGATATAGAGACGCTGCCTAGTATCTTGACCAGCAGGACAGTCGTCGTGATTCATACGCACTGTCTCTTTATTGCCACGCCACGTAAACTCAACCGCACCCCAGTCTACCTTGATCCTATTCATGGACACTAACCTCTCAGGCTTTGTGTAAGTCCATCGCAGTAACCTTGTGGAAGATCTCAACGATCTGCTTGTAGTCATCTTCGATGAGCTTGTTGCAGAAAGACAACTTGAAACTCTTGGCAATGTCACCCCAGTACATACACTTCTGTGCCCAGTTGACCAAGGAACGGGGCGACAGCGTGAAGTTCATAGTGCCATTGTCATAGGCACGGCGCACGATGTCAGCAATCTCTAGCATGTACGTTGCCCAGTCATCCGGTAGGTTAGGCACATGAGACTTGATAACCTCACGCTCGTGGGATTGTGACAGATAGCCAAGCTTAATACTAGTACGGAACCTGTCAATCAATGCCTCGTTCTGTACGTTAGTACCCGCATACCTACCCGTAGTGTCGCCTTGCAACTGTGTGTTGTCAGTGGCAGTGATGCGGAACCAAGCATGGGGCTTGATGTACCTGTCACCGTCTGGTTTCTCTGGGACATAGATAGGACCGTTGAGTTCCAACGGAGACATGAGAGCCATCGCAATACCGGACGGGGTAGCACTGATCTCGTCGGCTGTGACCATGCCACCGTGCTTGCCGAACAGCGGGAGCGGACCATCCACCCAGCCTAGCTCACCACTAGTGAGTGACGGAGTACCAAAGAACATGGACGATTCCATATCCTTGCGGCAGTTGACTCGGAACCAAGGCATGTTCATGCGAGCACAGATCTGCTGCATGAGTGTGGTCTTGCCACTACCCTTGGGACCAGTCGTCAGCACCGTGTCACCATTCATAATGGCATACACAGCATCCTCAGTCTGCTCTCGTGGGAAGATGTACGATGTGTCACGCACCGGGATGTACTCACGGATGCTCTTGTGCCAGTCGGTAGGCTTGAACACACGGACAGCGTGGTCAATACCGGACGGTGGCACGAAACCAAACACCTCGCTGAACGGATGCTCGTCATCACCCAAGGCAATGGCGCATCGCACATCGTCACGCTTGGTGGACTTGCGCTTCTTGCCGCGCTTCTCATCAGTGAACTTGCTGTCCAGTTCACGCAGGGTGTTCACCAGTTCTTCATCTAAAGTACCCATGATTATCTAACCTCCAATGATATTACCAGTAATAACTTCCAACAGTTTCTCTTCTAACAAGTTGGCATTCTTGATTACAACTCTCCTCTTATAAAAATGATTGACCGAATCATCCATGATACCAATGCCTATGATATCACACCTCTTGCTATCTTCAATCTCTTGGACAACGTGCTTGAGTGCGTGGTACGGGTCAGTGTCGTCTATACCATCAGCCGGTGAGCCGTCACTCAAGACAATCATAACCTTGCGTTTGGTATCCTGCTGCATGATGCGGTAGTGTGCGAATGCTATGGCATCAGCATCGTTGTTACCCCACATCTTGTCTGACATCTTGTTGAACCTAGCGAGCACAGCGTCGTCAGGCACACGCTCACCGAACTTCTTGATGACGCCAATGAGTGACGAAAAATTCATCCAAGAGAACGTGAGTATCTCTGTGTTCACACGCAAGACATTACTAATAACATTGTTGAGTGCCATAGCTGCCCGTGTGGCATGGACAATCTTCTCTCCTGACATTGAGCCACTCATGTCCACAACTAGGGACACACTCGTGTCGAGCATCTCGTTCTCGTCACGTACTCGAAACACCTTCTTGTTCCAATCACCATCGCCTACCTGTGGCAGACCAGCACGGTACAGCACACGGGTATTGACTGCGCCACGCTTCATGCCACCGATGTACCCATCCTCAGTGTTGACTTGCAAGAATGTACGTACACGGTTGGCAAAGCTAGGGCTAGTCGTCATGTCGTTACCTCCGACATTAGCCCACTCGTCGATGTTACCTTTGCCTGACACCTTAGAAGTTCCGCTGAACTCCTTGACTTTCATGTTCTTGAAATCTTCTGGTACGTAGGCAGCTCGCTTTTTGTATTTGGTGTAGTCCAATCCCAAGCCATGACCGTGGTCGCCATCTTTGAACTGACCGTGGTCAGACTTGACGAAGAACTCTACCGGGATCTTGTACTTGCCAGATCTAGGATCGACTTGGTTGATGTGCCCCTCGCTGTCACCATCACCCTCGTCACCACCGCCCTGCCCCTTGCCTGATCCTTGTGCCTCACCCTCACCGTTGGGTGACTGTTCAGATGCTTGACGTATCTGTTCTAACTCTTGGTCTACCTCCTCGTCTGTCTTGTCCCACAAGAGTTTGTATATCTCCCGCGCCAACTCGTATGACTCCTCGGGTTTGCGGAGTGAGTTGGTCTTACTAATAACATCAGCACCTATCAGCTTCTCGAAAGCTTGCTTGATGTTGGGGAATGTGCCACAGCACAAGTCCATCTCTTTCCTAGTGAGGCTACTGATGCCAGCACACCAGCCAGCCTGAGACACAGACGCTGCACCAGATACGGCTTGCATCCTAGCTGCGTCGTCGTCTAGCTGGTCAGGAGCTACGCTCTTGGCAATCTTAGACCAGTACTTCATGCTGTCACGAAACAGCAACTGCCTACCCTCAGAGATTGTACTCGCATCACCCTCGTACTTGGCAGCGGCTCTGCGTTCGATGCGTTGATCCTCTAGGATATTACTAATAGCACCGAGCGGATGCTGGACACGTAAGCCATGCTTCTCCATCACATTGAAGTACTCAGCACTGCCATCGTTGTGGTGGCTGCACTCGTGCAACGTATAGAACCTGATGCGCTTGACATCATCGACAGTCATGTTGTTGTTGAACTTGGGTATGTGAATAGACTTCTGGGTTGTGAATGGCATTGGCTTATCAGTCCATTCAACTGTCAAGTTGGCAGCTTCACATGCTATGCGTACCCACCTACGCAACGTGTGGATCTCATTGATACTAGTAAGGTTACTCTTCATCTTTGTACACCGTACCGTCACCTGACAAACTGATGCCATCAAGCGTGGCTTTGTAGAAAGCAGCACGATTGAAGCGAGGGTTGAGCACATGGCACACATCAGCCATCGCTATCATCAAGTCACCAGCAAAGTCCACCTTGGTGGTGGGCTTACCGATGTGCATCTTGATGACTCCGTTGAGACGTTCAGCCATCAACCTAAACTCTTTCCTGTGCATTGAAGATACTCCTATCTATTATCTTATTACTAGTAATTAATATTAACTGTATATATTTATTTTATTATGAGTGTATTTAATATTGTAGTATTTATATATATTAATAGATAACTCTATCTTATATATATTAATACCAAACCACCACACTCGGCAAAGCTCCGCGCCTCGTGACCCGATGTCAATGCTAAAGCTCCAGCCTGTCCTGTTGGTGAAGCACTTAATATCCCATGTCATCTTGCTTGTATTTACCATAGCTAACTCCTTGATTTAATGGACGTTATCTTCCAGATTATCAATGAACTGCTCGTTCACCTCGTCAACAATAAACCCAGAGTAATCGTCCTGTTTAATCTTTTGTATTAAATCATAGGCGACAGTGCGGACTGCTTCATCCTGCTCCATGTTGTCGCCCATAATCACGGCGTTGAATCGTATCCAGTATGTTCTCATGGCGTGTGCTCTGCCGGACCACCGCTGCCAGTACCAACCACCTCTGTGTGGAAGGAACGGCTATCCTCCATGAAGAAATCTAGCGCAAAGTCAAGTGACTCAGCCGTTATCTCCATGCTCTTCATGGCACCGACCCGCTCGCCCAACTCATCAAGATCATAAAAGTAAATAGTGTACTGTCTGTGCACGACACGCGCTCCTTGTTACAGTAATGTTACAGTAATACTAGTAATGTTACAGTAATGTGACAAGGGGCAGAGCACTACCAGTCGGGGTTATTACTAGTAATACCCTGCCCCTCGCACAACTTAGGCAGCTTCAGCCAGTGAGTCGTCCTCGTCCTCGTAGTCATCCGAGGATTCATCCAACTCAGACAGCTTGGCTTGCATCTCACTCAGCACACGCGCACGGTCTGACTGATCCAACACAGCAAGACTACGTGCGAATGCGACACCGCGCTGCATTGCCTTCTCAATATCAGACAGCGGGATCTTGCCCAGATCCTTAGCCTTCTTGATAAGGTTCTGCAACTCAGTCTTGGCACGGGGTGAACCGTCCTTGCGGAACAGGATGTGACCGCCGTCATCCACAACCTTGAGGATGTCGTTGCCACGCTTGAGTGAGTTCAACAACACAGACTTCATACTAGTAAGGTTGTTGTACACACTCGCCTTCTCCTTGGTCAGGCGAGCCAACGCTTCAGCCAAGTCAGGACCGGCGTACGTCTTGTTCGCCTTCTCCTCGTCAGATGTAATAGCCTTGATCGTCTCCTCACGCAGACGCTTGAGCACCACATCCACAGCCTTGGCTGCATCATCGAACGTGTCGTAACTCTTGCCCGACATCTCATTCGCAGCAAGAATCGAACACTGCCCAGTCCATGTGGACTCAAGGTTGTCCACCATATCACGGGCTTGGACCTCAGTGCGGATGGTCTTCACCATCTCAGTGAGGGGCTTGGCTTCCACGATGGAAGCAGGGAATGACACAGTTGTCATCGAACTATCCTCCTATTACTAAGTAATAAACACACACTTACACAACAGGCCAGTAGTATGGGAGTGAATCATCCACCTCCCATCCATGCTGACTATACCACACCGGATCCTTTCTTATCAAGTTGGACTGGTGAGTCCGATGTATCTCACCACCCCACCACTCAGGGTACACCATCAACCCAGACCATTCAGTACGCTGGTCTAGGAACCACACTAGCATGGTGTCATTGAACCCACGCTCACGCCACTCATGGCACACAGCCACGGCGTACTGCAACAGCCCAGTCTCACAGCCACGCCACATCTTAGTGGCAGGGTGATTCTTCCACCCGTACTTGGGCAGAGTTAAGGCTAGGTAAATCTGCTTGCACTCGACACGCTGCTTGCCGAGTCGCTTGTTATCTAGCACGTAGGCACACGCACCATACGTTTGCTCAGGCACGAACGTCTGCATATCACGCCTCCTTCCGCTTCGCGTTGCGATTCTTTAAGGAAGCAAACGACGCCCAGTCTTCCAACTTGTCCCACAACTCCTCGTCAGTCATGGAGTTGAGAGTGTTACCGACACCATGGATGATGGCATTGTAGATCCACCACCACGCGAACTCGCCGCGCTCATCCTCGTCGAATACATCATCAGTCATCCCGCGAGCGACCAACATTAACAACCTTTCACGATCCATATCACAACTCCTACATCTACACCCTCGTGCTTATTACTTAGTAATAAACACTTGGCTGCATACGTGGGCTATCAACACGCTGCACACATTATAGGCAGATACTCGCGGCTACCTAGTGAAAGGCTGGACTGCCGCTAACGCTGCCGGGTATATGTTGCCTACCCGTACCGGCTAACACGTAGGCTGTGTCCTACGCTACCGTGTGCTCATGTGCACACACGCATGAGTGTCAGTCATGCGGCCTACCTCTACCAGTAGGACGTTTGCAGTAGACGATGCTGCTATCTGTCTGTGATGCCCGCTATTACTTAGTAATAACGGACATGGCACACAGTCTAGCGGGCAGTGCGTCCGTTGTCAAATGTACGTGACCCGTGGACACGCACACCCACACGCGGAGCACCCATACCATTGAACAAGAGGCCAGCACACACACCCATGTCAACAGCCTGTCGATAGTAAGCCAGTGCCTTGGCTGGGTTGGTGAACCGTACACGTGCGCCGTTGGTCAGCTTCACCGTGTACTTGCTGGCTGTAGATACATACACACAACGAGCAGTCATATCGCACCTCACTTATTACTGAGTAATAACTGAATCTATCAAACAATATCCCACTTGAGACCATAGTATACCACAACCACCCACCCATGTCAATACCTAGCCTCCCACACACACACACACACACACACACGAGAACACATAGGTAGGCGGGACGAATTATTACTGAGTAATAAAAAATCCCCTCCCGGTTGCCCGAGAGGGGATTATGTCACTTGCCCTTGATGGCAGTGATGATGCCAGCATCAATTGAGTCCCGCTCAGGGCCAGCCGGAATTTTGAGCCGGTAGGCCATGAGAGCGGCAGCCATCAAGCGGTACTTGCCAACGTCCGGGGTAACGTCAACCGGCTTGCCCGGCTTGGCGTTGTCATCCTTCGCCTTGCTCTTGCGTCCGGCACCTTCAGCGCGGGGAGCCGCAGCAGTCCATCCGTTAGCCTTGCGGAGCCGGTAGGCATAAACCCCGAGCCTGTTATTAATAGCCTTTCCATCCTCTAGCTTGTCGGCGTCTTCTCTCAGGGACTTGTACCACGCCTCGAAGGCCGTGGAATCCTTGGGAGCGGTGGCATTGAACACCTGATTAGCCTTGCCTTCGCCCTGAAGGGCAGCGCGGACGGCTTTGATGACAGCAGCATTCGTAGTGGTCATATCGTAGTACTCCATTGAATAGCGGGCGGCAGCTACCGGACACCTTGCCCGGTATGGAACTGCCTACCCTAGTTGTTAAAGAACGGTAGCCAGTCACTGCCGACTACAGATACATGATGCCATACCCTGAGCCAGCATGCAAGCTTTTTTTCGCATGAGGGGCAGCCGTATTACTCAGTAATAAGCCGTGGCCACAGGTGCTGCCTGTATTATGTTAAAAACGGCGATCTGCCCTTGGGCAAGGGTAGGGGTAGGGGTAAACGATAGCCCGTCCTAGAGGCTCTCCGTGGCTCTGATCGAATGTGGTACAAAAGCCACAAAATGTTGTTTTGATACAACACGTTGCCCTGCGAGAATGGGGGGAGTCTGATTCACGAATTGCTTTTCGCATGTTCGCAGTCTGCTTTTTGCTGCGCTGCAACATTAGCTTTTGCTAATTTAACATAATGCGGTAATGCAATTGCATTGCCTCGATTTGACATAATGCGCTGCTTGCGAATGATTCGCATTTGTGGATTATGTTAAATGGCAGCTTATGTTAAGTCGCTCTTGCGCGAAGGGGTAGCAGGGGGGCCGGGGGCTACACGCGCATAAGTAGCACTACCCCTCCAAATTTTCTCGGAGAAATTCCACCAATTTGAATCTTGCTTGACTAATAGGGGGAGGGTAAGAAATTTGGCTCATTAATCTAGTAATAGTAATAGTTACTAGTAAGATAGTATATAGTATAAATAAGAATAAGAATAGTATAACTATAACTATATAAGTAACTAAGCTAGGCTCACTCAACCCCCTTTACTAAGGGGTTCTCGTTCGCCCGCGAATCTTTATTGAACTTTTATTCTTCAATCTTACTCTTAGGCTTGGTTAAATCTCAATCTTTGAGGGTTCTCAATGCCAAAACTAGGTGCCTTGGCCGATTCGGCCTCTGATACAGCCGTCAACGCAAACAATGATACCCTAGAGACAGCCTTCAACAACACCCTATCTCGTGACGGTTCTAGTCCAAACCAGATGAACGCTGACTTGGACATGAACGGGAATGACATCCTCAACGTAGGAAGCATCAACCTCCAGAACATTGTGGTGGACAACTTGCTTCCTAGCGGGGGAGCTTACGCCGGGAACCTTCTCGTCAAGGACACGGCTACGGACTACGACGTATCTTGGACTGGCTTGGTTGCTGTGGGGACTGAGGACTACCAAGGTATTCCTTGTGCCATGTTCGGTACGAGCAACACTACCTACTCAGGGGTCGTATTCGGTGAAGTATCGGCTGGAGCTAACGAGATCTGGGGCGGGTTCCTCGGAGAGGGTGAATTCTACTTGGGTAGCTCCGGTGCTGTCAGGATCATGGACAATGCCAATATCTCTGGGCAGTTGGTCTTGACTGGTTATGGCAATACCTTTGACCGTTTGATGTTTGGTGGTGTAACGGCTAGCTTCCCTTGCCTTCGTAGGTCTACGGTGTCCTTGGAGGTTAAACTTTCCGACAACTCTGCCTTTACCAACATCAAGGGCAAGCTGACTACGGACACTGCGTATGCAGGAGGGGCACCTACTCCTACTGGGTACTTGGTTCTCTACGATGCTAACGGCACGGCGTACAAGGTTCCTGCGGTGGCACTCTAACAGTGGCAGAGTCTCACTTTGATGAGATAGCTGCGTTTAAGGATGTCAACAACAAGTGGAGGACTAAGAGCCTTTACATTGAGTTGACAGAGGCTGGGGATAAGTACCCAGCTTTCTTTACTCTCGCAGAAGACGATAGGGAGGTGGACGGCAACCGCTATCTCTCTGTGAAACGAAAGTACTTGGAGTACGCAGATCCTACTGAGCACATCTTTGCAACGAGTATCTTTGGCTCCTACGAGTGTTGGGAAAGCCAGCTTAACTCTCCTACTCTGCGTCCGTTCATTGACCAATGGCGCAGGGAACTAGACCTGTTGCTCAAGGCAAAGGGCATCAGGAAGCTCAAGGATGCTATGGACGGTGGCGACGTAGCTGCTGCTAAGTGGTTTGCAGAATCGAAGTTCAAGGACGAGGATAAGAGCCGTCCTCGCAATAGGGGTAGGCCATCGAAGGAAGAAGTCGCTCGTGAGACTCACCGGATGGCCGCTGAATCTTTATCGCACAAAGAAGCCGCAGAACGGCTCGGGATTAAACTGGTGTAACAACTATGGCAAAACTAACTCTCAACGACATTACGACTGGGTACGGAAGCGAGACTCGCTACAATGCCAACAATGATCTTATTGAGGCTGCTCTAGAGAATACCCTGAGTCGAGATGGCACTTCTCCCAATACGATGGGCGCGTCTCTCGACATGAACAGCAATCGGATTCTCAACCTTCCAAGCCCTGTGGGAAATGCAGAGGCGGCTACAAAAGCCTACGTCGATGCCAGCACTACGGGCATTGACCTGTCTACCCTTCAGACTATGCTGGGTTCCCAGTTAGAACACGACGACAAATATCTGGTAGAAGATGACGGCGAGTTCAAGGGCATCTTGCATCGTGAGGCTGGCATTCCGATTGTCGCAGAGGCGACTACTCTTCGGACTCTTACTAGTAATGACATGAACACCACTATCCGGTGTACCTCTGGATCTGCTACTAGTGTTGTTTTGAACACGGGTGTGGGTGTCGTAGGCGCATTTTTGCTGATTGTCCAGAGCGGTGCTGGTCAGGTTACCGTGTCAGGTACGGCTACTATCAACGGTGCTAAGGGTCTTAAGACTCGTACTCAGCACAGTGTCATTGGCCTTCTTTGCTTGGCCGCTAATACGTGGGTGGTTTACGGAGACGCAATAGCGTGATTCCTGCTTTCCTTTACCCGCTACTAACTAGTCCTGACAACTACACCGAACATACTTACTTCGATGTAGATAAGGCTACTCTTGCTTTTACGCCTAGTAATGTCACGCTGACACAGAGTGGCTATAACCTAGCAGTAGGGGCAGCTAGTCTAACCTTGTCTCCATCTAGTGTAACCTTGACTCCGGGTACTGCGGATACGGTTGCTCTTAGTGGAACTCTTGGTGCTCCTAATACCTATTATGCTTTTTCTCAATATCCCGGTGGAAGTGCAAAAGAATATCTAAGGGCAAACACCAACGGAAAGTTAGAAGAAGCAACGTCACTCCTTAACGGAACCTTGGGTGCATACAACCAAATTGGTACTCAGTGGGTAGTCCCTCTTACAACCTATGTAGGTAACTACTGGATACGAGCAACCAAGATTTCTGGGGACAACCTGACTAGTGGTACATTAAATTCTTGGATCAGTCTGAATAGCAATTCTCCTGAGTGGCAGCTTACTGCGTATAAAAGCCAAGCACTAGGAGGTATAGACTATAAGGAAATTTTGTTAAAGCTAGAGATTGCAACAGATGCTGGTGGCTCTACTATAGTAGCTACTGGGTATTACGAACTCCAAGCTGAATACGATACACTGGTATAAAATGGCAACAGCAAAGAAAGCCACCGAGGACTTGATACGCGAAGAAGCGTTGGGTGACTTGAAGAAGTTCATCCAGCTTGTTGCGCCTCATCGTGTGCTTGGGCATGTGCACGAGGACTTGGTTAACTGGTGGACGCGAGAGGATGGAAAGAGCCACCAATTAGTTCTGCTGCCGCGAGATCACGGCAAGAGCGCAATGATTGCCTACCGTGTGGCTTGGGAGATTGTCAAGAACCCTGCTGTAACCGTGCTCTATATCTCTAGTACTAGTAACCTAGCTGAGAAGCAGCTAAAGATGATTAAGGACATTCTTACTAGTAAGTGGGTAAGCATGTACTGGCCTGACTTGATTAACCCAGAGGAAGGCAAGCGTGAGAAGTGGACTAACTCAGAAATTGCGGTCGATCATCCTTTGCGTAAGCTGGAGGGTGTTAGAGATCCTACGGTCTTTACGGGGGGATTGACTACATCCTTGACGGGATTGCACTGTAACATTGCAGTCCTAGACGACGTAGTGGTACAAGAGAATGCCTATACCAATGACGGCAGGGAAAAGGTAAAGACTCAGTATAGCCTATTGGCGTCTATCGAAAGTGCTGATGCCCAAGAGTGGGTTGTCGGTACGCGCTATCACCCGCGAGACTTGTACTATGACTTGATGGAGATGGAGCAAGAGGTCTTTGATAAGAGCGGCAACATCATTGACACTGCCCCTGTCTACGAGATCTTTGAGCGTTCAGTTGAGGACAGGGGTGACGGAACTGGTGAGTTCATCTGGCCCCGACAGCAACGGGGAGACGGCAAGTGGTTTGGGTTTGACGAGCGTATCTTGAGTAAGAAGAAAGCTCAGTACCTAGACAAGACACAGTTCTACGCGCAGTACTACAATGATCCTAATGCGTGGGGCAATAGCGACATTGACGCCACGAAGTTCCAATACTACGACAAGGCCCATGTAAGTCGCAACAATGGCAAATGGTTTGTCATGGGTAAACAGGTGAACGTATATGGCGCAATCGACTTCGCATTCAGTCTCTCTCAAAAGGCTGACTATACTGCTATTGTCGTGGTTGGGATTGATTCTGACCGCAATGTTTACGTTCTTGACATTGATCGTTTTCGTGCCGATAGGATTGCTGAGTGCTTTAGGCATATACGGGATCTGCACATTCGTTGGGATTTTAGAAAACTACGTGCCGAAATGACGGTAGCCCAGAGCGCAGTGGTACGAGAACTCAAGGAGATGTACATCAAGCCAGAGGGTCTGGCTCTGTCTATCGACGAGTTCTTTCCGACTAGGCACTTGGGTTCCAAGGAAGAACGTCTGGCTGCAATCCTCCAGCCCCGCTACGACAACCAAGCTATTTGGCACTACCGTGGGGGCAACTGTCAGTTGCTAGAAGAAGAACTGCTGCAAAGCAAACCAGCACATGACGACATAAAGGACGCATTAGCTGCGGCGATTGACGTAGCTATTCCCCCGCTCCATGTGGGTAACAGGCGTACCCAAAGTAATAACATCATCTATAGCTCCCGCTTCGGGGGCGTATCCTTTAGGTAACTACTATGCCAAAGAGAGTTCTAGATCTTTACCAGTACATTAACCCTGACGAGTTTGCTCGCCAGATTTGTGACATGTACGACAAGTGGGTTATTGCCCGTGCCCAAAAGGAAAAGGATTGGGCCGAACTGCGTAACTACGTCTTTGCCACGGATACCAGTACTACTAGTAATAGCAGTCTTCCGTGGAAGAATAAGACCACTAGGCCAAAGATCTGTCAGATCCGCGACAACCTCCATGCCAACTACATGGCAGCTTTGTTTCCTAATGAAGATTGGTTTACTTGGATGGCTGCTGATAAGCAGTCTGCTACTTACGAGAAGTCTCGCGCTATCATTACCTACATGAAGAACAAGCTTAACCTGTCTAAGTTTAGGCAGGAAATATCAAAGCTTGTCTTTGACTTTATTGATTACGGCAACTGCTTTGCTGACGTAGAGTTCTTAAACGAAAGGCATGAACTGTCTGATGGACAGGTTGTTCAGAACTACGTTGGACCAGTGCTGCGTAGGATCTCACCGTATGACATCGTGTTTGATATTACTAGTAGTTCATTTAAGAATTCTCCAAAGATTGAGAGGATGCTCTTGTCTATGGGTGATATTCAAAAAATGATTTCCACTATGCCTGAGTGGGCAGAGGGTTTGGAAAACGCTTTCTCTAAGGTTGTAGATGTCCGTGCTCATTACAAAGCTTTCCGCGCTGGCGATGTGCGTAAGTCCGAAGGCTTTAAGGCTGATGGTTTCGGTTCGTTGCAAGACTATTACAACTCCGGGTACATAGAGTTGCTTCAGTTTGAGGGCGACATCTACGATGTACATGCGCGAAAGATGTACGAGAACTACCATATTGCCATTCTCGACAGGGCGTACATTGTGTACATGGGGCCGATTAATAACTGGTTTGGACGTTCGCTAAAAGAACATTCAGGCTGGCGTCTGCGTCCAGATAACCTCTGGGCAATGGGGCCGCTAGACAATCTGGTGGGTATGCAGTATAGGATTGACCATTTGGAAAACCTCAAGGCTGACGTATTTGACCAGATTGCTCACCCTGCCTTGAAGATCCGTGGGTACGTAGAGGACTTTGACTGGCAACCGGGTACTCGTATCTACATGGGAGAAGAGGGAGATGTCTCCATGCTTGTCCCAGATACTACTGCACTAAACGCAGACTTCCAGATTGCTACTATAGAGAACGAGATGGAGGAGATGGCGGGTGCTCCGAAGCAAGCAATGGGGTTCAGGACTCCGGGTGAGAAGACTGCATACGAAGTGCAGACCTTGGAGAATGCAGCAGGGCGCATCTTCCAAAGTAAGATCTCGTATTTTGAAGAAAACTTTTTGGAACCCCTACTCAATAATATGCTGGAGTGTGCCAAGCGCAATCTCGACGGTGCTGATGTTGTTCGTGCTTTGGATACTGACATTGGTATTCAGCAGTTTCTTAGCATAACCCAAGAGGATCTGACTGCTAAAGGCAAGCTTGTTCCTCGCGGAGCTAGGCACTTTGCGGCCAAGGCAACCCTAGTCCAGAACCTCACTAACCTAGCTAATAGTGCTATTTATGCTGATCCTAGTGTGAAAGTTCACATGTCTGGGAAACAAATTGCAAAACTTATTGTCGAAAACCTTGGATTAGAAGGGCAAGGTGTATTTGGAGATAACATTGCCCTCGACGAACAGCTTGAGACTCAGCGACTCTCTATGGCTGCACAAGAGCAGCTACAGGTTGAGGGCATGACTCCTGTTGTTCCGACTGGTGAAGAAGGTATGGCATGAAGGTACCAATGGGAGTTGAGTGGTACTTTGGTTGTGCCAACGAAACTGACAGAGAAAGACGACGGGATGTAGTTCTATCGTCTTACTCTATCTTGAAGGTGCTTAAAGAGTACCTTGAGAACAAGAAACAAACTCTTTCTATGAGAGAGGAAGATTACGATGTTGCGGCGTGGGCGTATCTACAAGCACACCGCAATGGGCGTATAGACGAGCTAGACCGGCTCATTAAACTTATAGGGAGTGCCATAGACCATGACAGATGAGAGCCAAATGGAGACCCCAGAGGCTACTAGTAATACCGAGATTTCACGGGAAGACCTCCTAGCGAATCTCGTTGGTGAAGGTAAGAAGTTCAAGTCAGTCGAAGATCTTGCCAAAGGTAAGGTTGAGTCTGACACTTTTATCAACAAGCTTCAAGACGAAAACCGTGCATTGAGGGCGTTGATTAACAACCAAGATGACCGGAAGAGGAGTGAAGACTTGATGGAAGAGATTCTTGCCCGAGTCCAGAAGAGTACCCTTTCGAGGGAAGAACCTGTGACTAACCAGACACAGCAGCCGCCGAGTAACCAAGCCGAGCAGCTAACCTCAAGGGATGTAGAAAGCATCTTCCACTTGCTTCGTTCAAAAGAGCAGGAGAACCAAAACCTAAGCAAAGCTTTCTCTCGTATCGCAGACAAGTACGGCAACAAGTCAGAGGAGTTCTTGAACTCTAAGGCTCGTGAACTGGGCTTGGATCTTGATATGTTGCGAGAGACTGCTAGGCGCAGTCCTACTGCTTTTTGGAATCTTGTGGGAGAAAACAACAACCCTGCTAATGTCTCTCGTTCACCGAAGGGAAGTGTCAACAGTGCTGCTGTAGTTCAGTCTAATACTAGTAGTGTCAGGAACAAGGCATACTACGATAAACTGAAGGTAGAAGTCGGTACTCGCAAGTTTGTCCTTGATAGGGCAATGCAAGTACAGATGCACAAAGACATGATGGAACTTGGTGATTCGTGGGACAGTTAACTTTTAGGAGTCTTTAACTATGTCCATGACTACTGCGAATACCGGCCATCTGCGTCGGTCCCAGTTGTGGAGCAGCCAGCTTAAGGATGTCTTGGAAGACGAGCTTACCGCTCAGGCGTATGTCCGGTGGATGACTGATTTCCCCGATGGCGATACTTTCAATATCCCGTCGATTGGTGATCTGCCGGTTCGTAACTACGCCGAGGATTCGCCCGTTACCTATGACGCTCTTGACACTGGTAACTTCACGTTTGTAATTAACCAGTACGTTTCAAGCGGTACCTACATCACCAAGAAGGCGATGCAGGATATGTACTACATGAGTGAGCTTGTGTCGAGCTTCGTTCCGAAGCAGGCTCGTGCCATCATGGAGAAGCTTGAGACGGACATTCTTGCCCTTGGTGCGGGTGGTGCTTCTGGCGGTCAGACCGCTGGCAACGTCAACGCTATCAACGGCGCAGACCATCGTTGGGTGGGTCAGGGCACTAGCGAAGTTATTGCTGTGGCCGACTTTGCGAAGGCTCTGTTCGCTCTCAAGAAGGCCAATGTGCCCGATGTCAACCTCGTTGCGATTGTTGACCCGTCGGTTGAGTACACTTTGAACACGCTTCAGAACCTCACCAACGTGTCTAACAACCCGATGTGGGAAGGCGTCATCACCTCTGGTCTGGCGTCTGGCCGTCGGTTCGTCAAGAACATCTATGGCTTCGACGTTTACACTTCTAACTATCTGCCGAAGGATCAGAACGAGACGATTGGTGGTGTGACTACCGCTGCTGGTGTCGCCAACATGTTCTTCTCTGCTTCTTCTCCTGACCTCATGCCGTTCGTCGGTGCGTGGCGGCAGATGCCTGAAGTCGATTCGGAGTACAACAAGGATCTCCAGCGCGAGGAGTATGTAACGACTGCTCGCTATGGCCTCAAGGTTTATCGCCCTGAGAACCTCGTTGTGGTTCTGACTGACACCGATCAGGTCTAAGGAGAATAGCCATGAATCGTGAAAATATCTGGACTAACTCTGACGGCCTTTATGTTGGCTTCGGTACTCGTGCTGTTGAAACGAACAGTGCGTCTGCCGTTAACAGCAACTTCGGCAACCTCAAGTCCGCTATCCTGAAGGTTTCGGGTGCGGATCTTGCGGCCACTGCCGGTGCTACGGAGCTTGCGAACAGCGTGATTCTTCCTGCTGGTTGCGAGATCCACCGTGTGCGTATCGTTGTGGACTCTGCGTTTACGGGTGCGAATGCCCTGCTCGACGTTGGTGCCTACTCGACTGCGGATGCGGCGGTAGACGTTGATGGCTTCTGTGACGCCATTACCGTTGCCACGCTCGTTGCTGGCTACAGTGCCGACTTTGTTACCACTGGCGGTGCTGGGTTTGACGGGGATCTTATCAAGACTATCCTTGCACAGGATACGAAGGTTGCGGCCACCCTTGGTGATGCCAACGCCTTCAGTGCTGGTGCAGCGACTGTCGTGATTGATTACTCGACTCCTGCCAACTAAGGCAAATGGGAAGGGGGAGGGTTTCTCTCCCCCGACCCTTATTACTAGTAATTAAAGGAAACTACAATGCCCAAGACATACGGTTACTCTAGTGCTGGCAAGAAGAAGGAAATGGACAGCCGCAAGAAGAAAACTCCTAAGAAAATGCCTAAGAATAAGCTGAAGTAAGATGGCTAGAAAGACCGCTGGTTACATAGGCAGACCCCTAACGGGTGCTCCTTTAACTCGTAACAAAGGCTGGGATCATAAGATTACTCCCGAGTTGAGAAAGCAAATGCGTATCAGAAAGAGCGGTATGAATTATGGCAGAGCGACTTAATAAGGCAAAGATGGCTTGTAACAAGCCAAAGAGGACTCCTAACCATCCTACTAAGAGCCATGTTGTCAAAGCTTGCGAAGGCGGTAAAGAAAAAGTTATTCGCTTTGGTCAGCAAGGAGTCAAAGGCTCGCCCAAAGGATCTGCCCGTAACAAATCGTTCAAGGCTCGCCACGCTAAGAATATTAAGAAAGGCAAAATGTCAGCGGCCTATTGGGCCGACAAGGTGAAATGGTAATGGCAAAACGTAGCTTGTTGAACATGGTACAAGGTATCCTGTCTGCTATGGACAGCGACGATGTGAACTCTATCGGGGATACCGAAGAGGCACAGCAAGTAGCCAAGATCATCGAAGATGTGTACTACGACTTGGCAGATGAGCATGACTTTGCTCACACCAAGGATCTGTTTGTGTTGGAGGCGTCTGGTGATAACACTAAGCCTACGCATATGCGTCTGCCTCAGAACGTCTCAAAGATTGAATGGATCAAATATGATAAGCGTGGGACTCTAACTGAGAACAAGAACTACGAAGAAGTGCACAGGATGGAGCCGATTGATTTCGTAGAGATGTGCATGAACAGACCGGATACGGATACTACAAACTACGTTCTAGTACCTTACAAAGCTAACATCAATCTGATTATCTACAAGAAGAATCCTCCTACGTATTGGACTTCGTTTGACGACGAATACATAGTATTTGATTCGTATACCTCAAGCATTGAAGACACCTTGCAGTCTGCAAAAGTAATGTGCTACGGCAACATTCGCCCTTCGTTTACGTCTATGAGCGACTCGTTCATTCCTGATCTGCCAGAGAACCTCTTCCCGCTCTTGTATAACGAGGCGATGTCGAGGGCAACGAACCTGTGGAAGCAGACAGTCTTCCCGAAGATTGAGCAGAGTGCGAGCCGGTCTAGGGTTCGCGCTCAGAGGAACAAGTGGCGACAGACCGTTGTGCACGATGGAGTAGACTATGGACGCAAGTGAAGAAACTTTGAATAGGGAGAACGCTATCAAAGATAACGTGACTCCAACTGGCCGTAAGTATGGGGTGTTCCTGTGCCAGAACTCCATGCTTTTCAAGATTGCCTTTGCCGATAGCAAGCCGGGAGATATTCCTAGCCACCTTGCTGGTCTGTGGACTAAGGCAGAATGGGCACAGAATGAAATCCATAAGCATCTAGAGAAGATGTGGGATATGTCCGACCACGTTACTAGTAAGAATGCTCGTACCAAAAAATATCAAAAGGACGATAATGGTCAGTCTAGTTCGCGGACGGAATGAACCAGAAAACAGGATACCTAGCGAGAAGTCTTATTTTAGTTTTGTAGCTGGTCTTAATACTGATGCTTCTCCGCTAAACTTCCCTGATAACTTCTCCTCTGATGAGGAGAACTTTGTTCTTAACATTGACGGATCTCGTGAGAGAAGGCTTGGTCTTGCCCTAGAGAGCAGCGGACAAGTCATTAACATTGAGTCCATTGTGCTTAACACTACGGCTACTGTGCTCGACTTGAGTGTCGATGCTAGCGGCAATCCTCGCGGGTTCTACTTTACCTATGATGGGACTAGCTATCTCATTAGCTACGATAGTTCAACCCAGACTTTAGTTCTCAGTACTAGTTTTCCGACTGTTAAGTTCTCTCTTCCCTTTACTAAGATTGTGATTGGGGGTACTACCTACAATATTTCAGACGCGACACTGGATATAACTCTGGTCGGTAGCGTGTTCAGTTACGAGTGGGAATGGGATAGCGTTTCCTCTTTCCCTGCTTTGGCGGCTACTCCTGCCCTAGTGGCTTATGCCTCTCTGACTTCAGAGGAAGGCATGACTAGGACGCACCACTGGAGAAACGTAGGCGGGGATCCGGGTTTCAATCTCTTGGTGGTTCAGGTAGGCGAGCAGCTACGCTTCTACCCAGACACGGAAGTTGTTAGCGAGAGTACCTTTCTAGAGTATGTCCATCTTCCTACCTATAAGGTTGGATCGGCTACTACGTCACAGATAGCCAGCAGTCCCGTCAACACAGACTTTGCGCGTGGCTATCTATTTGTGGTTGGGCAGTACCTTAAACCATTCTACGTAGAATGGGACAGAGATAATGGAAAGCCTATTGCGACTGAGATAGACATACGTGAGCGAGATTTTGAAGGCATTGAAGACGGCTTTGATAATCTGGCACGACCTATCACAGAGATTGCATCTCACAAGTATAACCTCTTGAACAAGGGTTGGCGCAGTGCGATACTCAACACCTTTTTTAGTGATACTGGCACGTACCCTTCTAAGAACATGCGAGTCTCCAAGGCTCTTGCTAGGCAGAATACTGCCAATGTCGCGGAGGCAGATTGGACTAGGGCGTTCTCTAGCGAGAAGCTCATAAACGAACTATTCCAAGATACTCCTGCTCCTAGTGGGCACTTCCTTAGAAATCCTTTTGACACTACGAGTGTGTACATATCTGATGGCGGCGACATAGACGGTAGTGCTTCTCCAGCAGGATCTAACTCTTTTGGTATAGTCGGCTATGTTCCGAACTCTAACCAGTTGTCCATTAGGACAAGCGGAGACCACGGTGTCGCAAATGGCGATCCAATATTCATAAAGCAAAACCTACTATACTATATAGACAATCTGGGTGACACAGACAGTTTCACTATCAACGGCAATAACACAGCTATTGTTCCGACATTTAGCATCACTGGTTCTACTAGTGCTGACCCGGTAGTGATTACTACTGCTTCTCCGCATTACCTACAAACGGGAGCGCACGTAACTTTCTCTGGGTACTCGCCGGGCCAAGGTACGGGACTTAACGGAGTTTCTTTTGAGATAACTGTTCTGTCTCCTACTACGTTTAGCATACCCCATAACGGCACTTCGCATAACCCGTACACGGGCGGGGCTACGTTTGTGTGTACTGACATGCTTACTCTAGCTATTGCATTGCCTGATGATTTCGGTTCTTATCTGACTCCGCAAGTGGGCTTGAACTATTTGGGCTACGGGTTTTACGGAACTACGTATGGCTTGGGTACGCTAGGCACACTCGTTACTACAGTAGTAAGCAACCCAGCAGGATACACGACTGATAACAGACCGACAGCAGTTGCATTCTTTGCCGGTAGAATTTGGTACGCAGGGACGCAGCACCCCAACTTGTCACACAAGATATTCTTTTCACAGATTATTGAGAACGATACCCAATACGGGAAATGCTACCAAGTAGCAGATCCTACTGACCCTGACATCTCTGACTTGGTTGCCTCTGACGGTGGGGTGATTGTCATACCTGAGTTGGACATCGTGCACGAGATTATGGCGTACAACGGAAGATTACTAGTATTCGCAGACAACGGTATCTGGGAGATTGCTGGTGGTCAAGAGGGTTACTTCAAGGCTACGTCCTACGCAGTGCGGCAGATTTCCAACGTAGGTTGCGTCAATGCTGCCTCTGTCATTGTAGCCGAGGGTGTGCCGTTCTTCTGGGGTGAGGGTGCTATCTATGCCATTACCCAAGACAGCAACAGTGGCTACCTGACTGCACAGGACATTACTACTGGTAAGATCCAGAAGCTCATGTCCTCTATCTCCAAGCAAGCCAAGCAACAGGTGCAGTCTGCATACGATAGGAATAGCAAGAAGATCTATTGGCTCTATGATGCAAACTCTGCAACAACCTATGCCTACGGTAACTGGTTGGTGATGGATCTCAGACTTAATCTAGCTTTTAGCAAGTTTAAGAACTACTCGACTACCAAGGATATTAGAGCCATCTACGATATTGAAAACTATCAGCCAGATCCTACGGAATATAGGAACGTAAAGTTTTTGTGTTTCTCTAAGACAGATAGAAAGGAACTCACCTTCGCTGAACTAGGCAATACGAGTTACCAAGACTTCGGTGTAGACGCCCCTGCCTTTGTTGAGACAGGGTATGAGAACTCCTATGGTGAGGGCGTAGAACCCGCTAGAAGGCGTTATGGTACGCACCTAATGACGTTTATGAAGCGCACAGAGACTGGCTACACGGCTAGTGGTACTCAGTGGGTTCCGGTGAATCCGGGTGGATGCTTGGCTAGGTACATTTGGAACTGGGCTGATACTAGTAATACTGGTAAGTGGTCACCACAGCAGCAAGCCTATAGGTACAAGAATGTATGGATTCCCTCTAATACCACAGACCTAATGGGGGAACAAGTTCTCACTTCTAAACTCAAAGTGCGAGGCACTGGCAAGATCTTACAGATCAGGTATGACAGCCAGCCTTTGAAGGACTGCCACATCTATGGGTGGCATCTCAGAATTGAAATAAACAGGGACATCTAACTATGGCAGGATACGCAGGAGCGGGAGCCGCTCAAGGTGCAGCACAAGGCTTTGTTGAAGGTGGCTTACCGGGAGCAATAGTAGGCGCTATCGGAGGTTTCTTTGGAGGCAAAGAAGCAGCAAGAGCAGAAGTGTACGCTATTAGGGCTAACCAAACTAGGAGACAACAGCAGTTTCTTCAGGCGGCTATCCAGAGACGAGATATAGTTCGCCAATCCCGGTTCGCTAGGGCAGAGCAGTTAGCCGCAGCATCGGCGGCTGGGGCGTATGGAATGCTCTCCTCTGGTTACGGTGGAGCAATGAGTAGCTTGATGTCCCAGACAGGGCGTAACCTTCAGATCTTCGATGCCAATGTACGAGATGAAGTACAGGCTTCGTTCTGGGAAGGTAAGGCAAAAAAGAAACAAGCAAAATCTTCTAATATCATGGGTATAACTAGTGCTCTAACACAAGTAGCAGGGAAAATAGACGACAATCTGACGAGTGGCTTAACATGGTACGGCGGTAAGGCTTAGTATGGAAGACGAAATTGTAATTGAGCCGCAGCCAATTCCAGTAGGTGAAGAGCCAGACTTTGCCGCCGCTGCCCGAGAATTATATAGCCCTGTCGAGTTGCTTTCGGCTAGTGTCTACGAAGCTGCTGCGAAAAGGACTAGCGATGTTTACGCTATGCAGCGAGCTATCGTTTGGGATTCTACCAAGAAAGCCTTAGAGCGGTATGTCGAAGAATCGGACCCAACCTATCAGCAGTGGGTTCGTGATTACGAGCAGTTTACGATAGAGCAGCAAGAAGCAGTTGATGAGCGTCTTGATAGGTTTATGAGGAGCGCATCGTATTCACTAGCATCTGATAATATTAGTAATGCCGCAGCTAGTGGCGAACTTGATTCTATGCAAACGGCGCAAGCTATTCGCGGAGCGGCTGGAGAACTGACTCCTTCTGAGATAGCATACAATGCTAATGTAGGTTACGTAAACCCCCAAGAAGAAGGCTATACACCTCCGTTAATGGAGTACAACCTAGACTTCTTGCAAGCTATGGAAAGTGTTGGTTGGGATTTTGATAAAGGAGAGGGACTCAGCAACCTCGGCTACAATCTTTTAGGCCGTCCAATGACGGCACTAGAAACTGCTTTTGACTTACTCGCACCTTTTAGTACGCCTATAGACTGGTACAAGTTTGACTTTGGCCCTCTTGATATGCGCGAATATCAGAAGATGACGGTCAAAGAACAGAAAGAAGTTCGTAAAAGAGTAATGGCCGAGCTTTCTAATAAGCAAGCTTCTAAGTTTGAAGCTGTTGCTGTTATGGGGCTTCTTGATCCTACGGCTAGTTGGGCACTTGAGTTTGGTTTTGGTCTAGCGGATATAGTAGGAAGCCTCTTTGGTATTGGTGGTGCAATAAGTAAGACTAAGAATGCCTATAGACTGCGAGTTATTGAGCGGGTTATTAACTTACAAAAAGAAAGAAAAGCTCCTGCGATGTTCAAGGGTCTTGGTGACCATGACTCTGCTGCAACAACTATTGCTCGTGTATTAGTTGGGCAAGGGAGTGAAGCTAAAGCAGCAAAGATGACGAAGGAAGAAGCCCTATTGGCTATGGCTCCTTTTGATTACACTCCTCTTGCTCCTAGCGTAGTTGAGGGGTTGTCGTCTCGTGCTGTACGCAAACTAGAGAAGTACAGGAAGCTTCAATATTACGAAATGTTGAGGTCTTTCAATTCGCTCAATAGCCCAACTTCTGGATTCTTGCGCGAAGCAGAAAGGGCTATTGCGTTTGAGAGAATATCTGCGTCTCTTCCTGAGTTTGCAGAAGTAGTAGAGAAGACTCCTTTTGGTGTTCGTATTAAGGTTCGTTTTGCGGACAGGTTTGAAACAGAAGAGGAGCTACTCGCTGCAAAGAAAGACTATGAAGACTCTATAACAACCTACGAGAGAATCTCCAATGAGTTGGATGCAGTGTGGGAAGGGTTGAACATTGAGAGTACGGCAGTTGGAAAAGGATTACAAGATGGTGATGTGCCGTCTCTTCCAGAACAGTTAGTCTCTACTATTAATAAGATGGAGGCAGAGAAGGCTCTAGCTAAGGCAGAAATGGAGAGACTTGACAAGGTACTTACTGTCGGTATGAAAGGGCCAGCATCCGAAGAACGGTTTGTTTTCTACCAGATTGCGGACGATGTTGGCAAATTTACTGGAGATGTAACCTCAGACGCTGGGGTGGTAGGTGAGCTTGTAGGAAGAGCAACCCTGTCTCCAGATGTGTATCTCTCTCGCATTGACCAAGCTCTTGTGTCTGAAAGGTCTGAGATTATCGGAAAGCAAGCTGCATTGCTAGATGCGTTTAGAGGTGCAGCTAGAGAAGTTTACAATATTACTGGTAAGAATGACAAGATAGCGAAGGTTCTTTTGCACGGAGATGAGACTGAGCAAGTCTTTACTCCTCGCCAGCTTAATGAGGGCATTGACATTCCGAATGTTGGGACTGTGCGTCTCAGCACTAAGGAGATTGGCACTTACCTAAAGTATAGGGATCTGGCTGACGGTGCCCACCGTATGCGCTCCACAATGATGTTTAGGGAGCTTGGTGGTAAAGGTTACAAGCAAGCAGTTACCCAGATTAATGGAGTTAGCAGAAAGATATTTGTTAAAGCGATAGACGCTTTTCCTTCTGAGGTAACCCGGTTCTGGGATGACACAGCCATTGGCGGGGCTAGGGTAGCTGAAGTAAACGACAGAATGTTGAAGTCGCTAAAGACTCGTGTTGAGAAGGGAGATGTTTCTATTGTAAGGCTAGAGAAGCGCATTAAGGTTGATAACGCTGCTGATAGCCCTCGTGATTACATAAACTATGCTGTAATAAAGAATGATAAGATTAAAGATCTGACCCCTGACGTTCTTCCAAAAGCTACAGGCTACGTAACTAGAGACTATGCTGATGTGCCTTACATTGTCCGCGCTGTTAGACAGGTTCTCGTAGACGGAAAGAAAGACGAGATCAAAGAGACAATAAGATTCTTTTCCAGACGCGATGAAGCAGAGGCTTTCGCTGCTAAAGAGACTGTCAAGACAGGGCGTAAGCACATCGCTGACTTGGATGAGAACTGGAGAACTAGCGATCCGGGTATTGCTGCTGAACTTAACGAAGCAGTATTTGCCGGTAGGTACCAAGACGAGCGTGGAGAACTACTAAAGATTGGAGAGAATGCGGATACTGCTCCGAGGAGAGATCCGTTTGCCTCTATGGAAAGATATCTCTCTAACCTATCTTGGGCATACCCTCTAAATGAGTTTAGGTTGTCTGTTGTCCAGAGATTTGAAAATAGCTTTGGCGACATGATTAGGCATAAAAATGATTGGATGAAAAAAGAACCTGACTTTGTTGACGGGCTGTCTGAAAACCAAAGGAACAACTTTCTAAAAGCTCGTGACTACGTTCTGTCGAGCATAAACGTAACAACCCACGACGAACGACTCTTCTCAAGGGCTGTTAAGTCTGCCGCAGAACAACTAGAGAAAGTATCTCATGGCGGTATTCTAGACAAAGCAAGGCTGAAGATTATCTACGGCGTAGACGATGTGGACGCTCTCGGGTATTTGAGAAGGGCTACCTACTACAACTTGCTTGCTGGTAACCCGTCACAATTACTAGTACAGGCTTCCAACGCTGCCCAGATCTTTGCGGCTAATCCGCAGAATGCGTACAAAGTTCTGCCTCGTTTGCTGGCTACCCGAGTAGCTGCGTTTATGAATCCCACAGACCCTAACTGGGACAAGGCTATGAATGTTTTAGCAGTCTCTGCGCTAATGAAGCCAGCAGATTTCAAGGACATGATGCTAGCTGCCCACAGGTCTGGATTCTTCTACACGGCTCTAAACAATGCAGACATGGCTGTCGCTATGCGTGGGATAGGGCCGGGAGGAATGATGGGGGATATGGGACGCTTGATGAAGCGAGTCTACGAATCTCCGTATGTAGAAGGTGAGTTGTTATCACGTTCGTATGGTTGGATAGATGCATATACTAGGATAAAGGCAAAGGAAAAGAAGGCTAGAGGATTATCAAAGTTTTCAGATAACCCGGATGAAATATCTAAGGTTGTTGCTGAAGCGTTTAGGGTTGGCTATAACTACACTCAAGCTAACAGAGCATACTGGCAGAAGCAGCCCATCCTTGCAACGGCTACTCAGTTCTTAAGCCCAGTAGCTAAGTTCTACGAAAACGTATTGCTCCCGTTTGTACCCGGAGTTAAGTATAAGGGCCGTTTCACTACTCGCGAACGTGCCACGATTGTGTTGTTCCAGCCTATCCTTTACGGAGCTATGGGTGTGCCTTTCTACAATACGATGAAAGAGGGAATAGCTTCAGCATGGGAATCTATTACTGGTAAGAGTAAAGAAGATTTTACTGACACTGAACGTCAGGCTATAGTTGGAGGTTTGACTGATGTGCTCGGCTCTATGGTTGTATCGTCTATAACTGGAGACGAGAATCCTAATCCACAGATTGCATCTCGCGTTTCTCTAGCTAACCTATCTTCTATTTTCACAAAGTTTGATCCCGCGCAAACAAGTTCTTGGGAATTAATACTAGGCCCATCTGCCGTTATGCCTCAGAGGATGGCTAAGGCTATTGAAATGGTTGCTCCTGTGGTACACGGTGGCTACACAGCCGGTACTCTAGACGTTGACGATATCTACACAAGTATGGGGATAATGGCAACTTCTGTGTCCGGTGGGTGGAATAACTACATGAAGGCTCGTCTGTGGGAGTCCACTGGCTTTATGATGAGTAACAAGTATGGGTACAGGTACAAGCTTGACCCCAATGATCCAAGGAGTATTACGTGGCTTAGGTCTCTGGGGTTCTCATCGTGGGAAGAAGCTTCTCTAAATGAGATGGAAAACTACATGATGGAACACAACCCCGACACGATAGTCAGAGATACTCTGAATGCTCTTGATGTCTTGGCAATGCAGTACTTCCAAAACGTAGACTTGAGAAATCCAAAAGAATACGAGAAGTATTCGCTGGCAGTTGATGCGATTATTGGAAGCGTCCGCACCACGGATGGATCCCCAGAGTTAAACCTACAAGACAAAATCCGAAAAGAATACGCTGCTAGAATTATGGACAAAGATACTAAAGTCCGGGCAATGGCAGAACAGTTTATTAATAATAACCTTGAACTAATTGAGAACGTGGAGCCTCCTGTAACTTGGGGATTTGTAAAACCCGACTACATAGTGCCTCCTCCTAAGTAAGGAAATAACATGGCAGAATATACATCTCGTCCTCTTAACACTGTGACTCCTAGCCTTGACTTGCCTAGTAGGGACTACAGTACTTTTATTGGAGATGCTGCTAGGTCTATTGCACAATCTCTTGCGTCTTTACGCGGCAAGGGTGCAGATCCAACTGTGCCCTCAGACTTGAAAGAGGCTCTTACAAAAGCTGTTGAAATGGAGGGACAACTAGAAGAGCGTGCCAATAGGGAGGCTCAAGAGGCCGAGCTAGGCTTGAGTTCAAATATACAGCAGTTGGAGGTTGAGTTTCAAGGGCCGGGGCCGTATCGAATTCTTGAGGATGAAGCAGCTAGGGATCTAGAAGCCAATCTGGCTCTGAAACAGTATAGCGATACGATGGAAGCTTTATCTGCTGGACTGTCGCAGGGGCGAAAGAACATCTCGTATCGTCTTAGCAGCATTATTAATGAGGCTCTAAACGATCCTAGATTAGTAGGCAACCCTAATGCTATGCAGCAATTTACTTCACAAGTATCCTTAATTAAGTCTGCTCGTGAGCTAGCTCTTTCCTTTAGTAAAGAGGAAAAGACTGCTATCGACAGGTTCAATGAGATGCGGCGAGAGGCTGAAGGAATGGGCCTCGACATGCGGCAGTACCAAGACTACCAGAAAACTAAGGGTGCTCTTCTGCTCCAAGCGCAACAAACAGAGGTTATTGCTGCCAATACTAGTAATACCCAAGCTAGCTGGCAACCCATACTTAATAATATGGCTACTGGTTTAACTACGATGTCCCTCTATGAGACTCGGGCTGTAGCAACAGACCGCAATGGAAACGACATCGCAGTACCCGCTCTTATAAATATTCTGGGTATGCTTGCTGAAGGGAAAACTAATCCACTAACCGGCAGACCTATGGATATAATTTCTGCTAATGATCTTGTTCGTATTATTAGAGACGACGCTATAGCCCAGTTAGACAGCTTGACAACTTATTTAGAGAATGGAGAGAAAGCCAAGGGAAACCCCATTGCTATAGACAGGAGCCTTGCAAGAAAGATTATTGAGGATAGGTTTGCTTCTCTCAGTGAGCAGATTAAAGCTGGTAACTATAAAGATCTAGTCGAGGCAGAAAGACTGAACGAGCAGATGTCGTTCTGGGATAACGTAGGGTTTGCGTACTTTGGGCAGTTCGGATTAGGGACTGCCGCAGAAGAAATGGGAGTTGGCGCGATTAATGCTGGAATAAAGACTCTTGCTTCTGGCGCAGCCGCACTGGCTGGAATTGACTCTACAGAGTATCTCAAGGCTATGCGAGAGGGTGGTACGCAGAGGACTGCCTCGATACAAGAAGCTCTTAGATCTAAATTGTTCTTGGGGTTGATGAGAGGAGAGACACCGGGAAATTTGGTTGCGGGAGCACTGGAGTCTCTGACTGCCGAGCAACGTGCTAAGATGATACCTAACGCATTAAAGCCCGGTACTGAGGAGTACGCACAATTAGCTTCAAAGATTGTAGGCATGGCTACAGGACAGTATACACCCACTATGAAAGACGAGCCGTGGGTTGATGCTGTACTTCGACATGCTTTCAACACTCGCATGCTCAGTTCAGAAAGCGGGGATTTTACACCCGAGCAGAAGGCAACCACTATCTCAAAGTTACAGCAAGCGCAGTTCGATATTACTAGTCCTTGGTCTGAGTTGCTAAGTGCGGACACTCTCAACCCGAGGAGCATTACTTACACTGGGCTGGTGGGTGAAATACTTCGGGCTAACCCTGCGCTAGTGGAAGAACACTTTACTGATCCTGTGTCACTCAAGCTAGAATCCTATTTGCAAGATCTTCCAGAGAAAACTAGGGGGGCTATTGTGTATAGCCCTGCATCTGAGCGCGGATTTTCTTTCGTTAATTTTGAGGAAACTAGACCAGTTCGTGCCGCTGTTGGTGGGACGATGGAGGTGCCAGTAACTAGGACTGTTACTAGTAATGATGTTAAGGGTGGTAAGCTTCTTCAGGCATTGCAAGGCTATCATTTCTTTTTGTCCCAGATTGTCAGTGTTGAAGAGGCTAGGAGGCGCAGCGAAGGACTTGCACAGAACTACGGGCTGACCATACGAGGGCCATCCGGTCCTCCTAGTAGGCGTCCAGAAGTTAACATTCGTACTCCTGCACAAGAGGCTATCAGCCAAGAAGACACCGAAGTAGTTGAAGAGCAAGTCCAGACTGATATGTCTAACGTGCCAAGCATTGACGACTTTCAGGATATTCTCGGACAATGAGCGATACAATATTAGTCCGTATGTACGATGGACAAGTAATAAAAGCCCGTAAGGGAATGAAGAAGTCTGATGTAATACGCAGATACTACATGAACAAGTACGCTCCATTGATTGCAGAGTTGGAAGACCAGCACGGTATCCCACCCGGTCTCTTTATGAGACTTGTAGATAGGGAGTCTGCCTTTAATCCAAAGGCTCGCAGCAAAGCTGGTGCGCTAGGTCTTGCTCAGTTGATGCCTGTGCACAAGAAGGAAGTTAATCCTCTAAATCCAGAAGCTGCACTTAGATATGGAGCTAATTATTTAGCCTCACACTTCAAAAAGTTTAATGATTGGGATAAGGCTTTGGCTTCGTATAACTGGGGTAGACGGAAAGTCATTGAGGCTTTTGCTGAACTAGGGGATGATTGGTTGACCAAAGCACCCGAGGAGACTAGGAACTATGTCCGTGCTTTAGGCCCACATGCTAAACCAAAGATATCTTCTGGGCCTAGCAATCCTAGAGGCAAGACTACTACTAAAGGTTTGCTTGAGCAGGGCAACATTGACTTGTTTAGCCGCCCTAAAGTCAAGAATCCTGATGGGTCTATAAGTACGGTGCGATCAATTAGCTTTAATGAGAATGGCAGAGAGATTCTGATACCTACTGTGTCTGACGATGGCAGGATACTGAGTAATGACGAGGCTATTGAGGTTTATCGCAAGAGCGGCAAGCACCTTGGAATTTTCGACAATGCCGAAAGTGCAGATGAATACGCATCAAAACTGCACGAACAGCAAGCAGAGTACTACGGCACCAAGAATGATAAGATGACAAAGCTGTCTCCCGGTATCTACCTAGACGAGGACTCGGGTAAGTACTTCAACATCGGTGAGAATGGCACGATGGAGGAACTCCAAGGATGAAGCTGAAGAAGGTTAGCCTGAAGCAGTAC
>Ga0070749_10000114_pt1 | contig 45023 bp, 66 predicted proteins | sample VirMetDEL_Nov_18_FD_75180 | JGI IMG/M metagenome (GOLD analysis project Ga0070749, IMG submission 75180) | Aqueous microbial communities from the Delaware River and Bay under freshwater to marine salinity gradient to study organic matter... | ecosystem: Environmental > Aquatic > Marine >...
GAAATAATTGATAACCCATAGTTTATCGACATAACATCGGGAAGATCTTGTGTATTTGGACTAGCGTCTACTCGGTAGTTAATTGGCTTGTTATTAAGCCACAAATGCTCTTTTACTAAAGTGGCTGTAACTAAATTTTTATTTTTACTTAAACTGTAACGATTAATAAAATCATAGTAAGTAGATTTTTTAATTAAAGGCGCTGTACATGGAGCATACAGTATATTGCCAGAAGGTACATAGTCTGCCATGTTTTGAAAAAATTCGCTATTAGTGCATTTAGAACTTGCATAATAAGGATCTCTTTTATGGATATCTACTTCATATTTTTCGGCTATTTTAGTAGCAATTTGACAATCAGTGCTAACAATAATTTTATCTATAGATTTTATTTGTGTTAACATATCTAACTTAATATCTAAAAGAGTAGTGTCCATAAAAGGTCTAGTATTTTTATTTTTTATTCTTTGGGAGCCTGCCCTGGCGGGAACTACTGCTGTTATTAAATTATCCATTTAACAAGTCTTTCCAATTACTAACATGTAATGCTTTTTGATCTTTGGTTTGTTTTCCAATTTTTGGAAATGCGTAATCTACTGCAATAATTAGCTTACTTATCACCGGTCATCACCGTCGGCCCGGCAATCGGGGCTTACCTTCCACGCTCTCGTGAAGGAAGCGCTTGGTCACGGCGTGGGTGCGCCGGGTTTCGACCACGGCACACCCGAGGAGGAAGGCAACCCAGGCCGCCAGCCATATCATGCCGTGCTCCTTTCTTTTTTCATTTATATTTCTCTCTACTAAATTTTAACTTGTTTTTTATATTCATTATAAGTTTTCTAAAAAACTTAAAGTGTTTTTAATAGAATCGCTGTCACTGAATCTTAAAGCCTTATCATCAATATAAATGTCAGCCATAATTTTTGGGCTATAGCCAGATAGTTTTTTTTGATTGTGTAAATTTTCATTAATGGCATCAAATTCTAGTCCTCTATTTTTACACCACTCAATAGCTTGGGTCAATGCTGGATACTTTTCATTGTCACCTCTATTAGTCCATAAAATAAGTTTATGACCCTCGTTTCTTAGTTGTATTAGCCTATTCATTAATTGTTCATGTTCCCTCTTTTGTTCACCTATGTCGGGAAACGAAAATTCGCATAAAGTTCCATCAAAATCTACTGCAATAATTAGCTTATCTTTTTTCATTTATATTTCTCTCTACTAATTTTCTAGCAACCTTGTATGCCGATATCATTTTTTGCTTATTACTAAAAAAATCATCAGATTCTGTAAATTCTTGAACAATGTGTCTAGCAAATGTCCCTATGGCTACTCCGTTAATATTGACTTCTGTTTTTTCTGCAAGTTCTTTTGTAAAAGAATTTGTGCCTCCAGATAAAATTATAGGAACAGATATAGTTTTTTTATATTTCTTTTTAGATGATATCTTGGTCTTTCCAACCTTGTCTATTGTTCTTTTTGTATTAATAGTCATATTAAACTTTTTGTTAATAACATCGGCGCAAGCAACAGCTTGTAGTGTAGTATTATAGTCATCTTCTCCCCCACTCATAGGATAGCCATCTGCTTGTACAATCAACCTGTCTTCGCAAAGCTTTTTCACCTCTGCGATGCGATGTTCCAGATGTATGTTGCCTAAATTAAGCCTATCCAAACAGATAGAGTTATAGTTCGTAGAATTGATATTATTTATTATTTCCCATTCTTGCAAGGTGTGCTCATCGTCATCTATTGCTGCATGAAGTTCGAAAAGCTCAGCACCAGCTTCTATGCACTTGGGTAGTAATAATTCTAATTCTCTGTGATTATGCCTGTAAGAAATGATGCCGGGCTTTGGGCAAATTGCACTACACTTTCCGCAACCTATGCAAAGGTCTTTAATTACAATTTCTTTATCTTGATTTTCTTCTTCTAAAGATCCGTTTAAAGATTTAAAATAATCTAATTTTCCCACAAAGTCTGTCGGTATTGCATCTGTTGGGCAAACTGGTATGCATAGTCTGCATTTTACACATGTAAATGGGTCAATGTATGACTTCCTAACATGATGATCTCCCGGCATACCAATGCTAACCATTATAAATGGACGCTCTTCTATCTCTATATTTTGATCTTTGGCAAAGCGAAAAGCTAAATCAATCCCCTTTTTAGCAGCTTTTACCACAGATGTGTTTGCTGACACATCTAGAATTTTTGCCCCTGCAAGCGTGTAAATAAAAGACAGCTTTTCGACTTGAACTACGTCTTCATTTCCTGCTCCGCAAATCATTTTAAAGCAATTGCCCGAGAGCAACCAGTCTTTTAAAAGCCCATGTCTGTTATTCATAACCTGTCCTCAATTTGCTTTGCCCTGCTCATGTACTCTCTTCCCTTTGCTAAATACTTGTTAGCCTTGAATTCCAACCAAGTAGATTCAAAAATAAGAGCCATTTTGATTGCTTCTTCTAAGTCTTTGCTAAAAGCTTTTTCTAAATCAATAATAACATTTCTAGTTTCTATGAAATGTAAAAGATTTTCACGATAAAGCTTTTCAATAAAAGGAACACTTTGCTTGTTTATGTTACCACCCATTATCAATTTAGGACTTTTCTCGCCACAAACTTTCAATATATCGTAAACCTTATTTTGCATTTCTTGGGAGTCTACCATTCCTTTTCCGAACCCATAAGACTTAGCTAAATCAGATCTTCCTATAACAACACCATTTAAGTGCTTAAAAGAATCTGACTGCAAAATTCTATCAAGATTTTCGATTGCCATACTGCTTTCTATATTTATATAAAAGTCAATATCTTTTATGCAACATATGCTTTCTGTGAATTTTTGTAGAGCAAATTCTGATTCAATCATTGGGGCAACAATTTTATTTACTTTGATGGAGTTGCAAAAAGAAATATCTGTTTTAGCTTCGCAGCCTCCAATTTTAACGCTGAGCTTTAATTCACAGCTTCTAGAAATATCTCTCATTAAGGCTATATCTTCATATGCTGCACCTTCGTCTTCTGTAGACTGTTTTATTCCCACAACTCCCAGTTCTTTTAATTTTTTTAGCTTAGTTTTTATCTCTTTCAAAATTTATTATCCTATCTTCTTTAGTTTTATTTTTCCTTTATCTGCTATGAAAATTATAAGATCGTAATTTCGTTCATACCAATTACTATTTAAAGGAGTACATGCGTGATTTTTAGGCTTGTTATTTTCATCTAGTATAATAAATTTTTTATCATACCCTCCTTCACGATCTATTCCACAGTATTCAACATAGTCATATTTATTTTCCACCATCCATTGAAATGCGGTTGTTCCTACGCTATATCTGATAGGGTAACAAGGAGCTTCGATATTATTTACGTTTTGTTCAGGAAATAATTTATGCAATATAACATTAGATAAAACTACAGGAATTTGATTCAAAAAATCTTCATAGGTTTTTTCTGGATGAGGTCTCATTTCAAAATGAGGCTTAATTGGTAAAACTAGACATTTTACTTTCTGCCAATCTCTTTTAGATATTAAATCTAAAATTTCAAAGTCATTTATAAAAAGATAATCTACTTCTTCGCATAGACTAACAGCGTTATTTAGAGCAATTATATCGAATTCGCTTCTTTTTTTAATAGGTTTAGCAGAAGGCCCTTTTCCTATAATTATTGCTTTTTTCATCTTAAATTAACCATCTATCTGAATTATTTAGAGTCCACGAAACAACTTCTTCTAGTCTCTCTTCTAGTTTTTTTTCTGGAGCCCAACCCATTGAAGCCATCTTTTCTCCGCAAAGAGCGTATCTTAAATCGTGTCCGGGTCTAGAGGAGTGAAAGTCTACCATTTCATATTTTAATTCTTTCCCCATGATTTCTGCAATTATTTGAGCAAGCTGTAGGTTGTCAACTTCTTTTTCTCCAACTATATTGTATTTTTCTCCTAGTTCATGATTGTTCATTATAAATTTCATAGCAGAGCAAACATCTTCTGTGTTTATATAAAACCTAGATCCAGCTTTTGTTTTTTCAGCATTAGAGTGTATGCTTATCAATTCTCCGTCTCGTACTTTTTTAATAACAAGAGGTATGTATTTTTCAGGATGTTGCCTCACCCCAAAAACATTCATTGTATGTGTTATAACCACTGGTAAATTGTAAGTATTAAAATATGCTAAACACATTTCTTCACCACCTGCTTTTGATGCAGAATATGGATTCCCACTTCTGTATCTATCCCACTCCTTATAGCTAGTTCCAACAGGAGCTGGTCCAAAAACTTCATCTGTAGAAAAATACAAAAACATTTTCAGAGTATCTGAAGCGTACATTCTTGCGTATTCAAGTAAGTTTGTTGTACCTACTACATTATCCATTACAAATTCCATTGGATAATCAATAGACCTATCTACATGAGAACCCGCAGCTAAATGATATATGTATTCCACTTCACCTATTTGATTGGCAATAATTTCGTTTATAGGAGCTTTTAGGTCATGCCATATGAATTCTAGTCTTTCTCCCCATGAAGGATTTTGGTCAATTATTTCTTTTAGTCTATTTAGATTTCCAGAAGTGTCTAGCCTATCCAAAACAACTATTTTGTATTGAGTATCCCTAAGAAGCATGTTGACTACATGATGCCCTACAAACCCAGCTCCTCCGGTTAATAAAATTTTATTCAATTGCCCTCTATTTCTTTTTTAATATTTCTAAAGTAATATTGTTTTGCTAAATTTAAGTTTTTTTTACTAGGAAAATCTCCGCTACAATGAAACCCAAAAGAATCTGACCCATCTGTTGATCCAAGTTCAGGTATTGGCCATTCAGTAGAGAACCTTCTTGCAATGTCTAGTGGAGCCCACTTAAATCCTTGGCTTTCAAGCATGGGTCTCATTGTTAAACATGTAAATACGTCTTCAGGAGGCTTTGCTACATCTTCCCATTTTACAACGAATTTTTTAACTTTTTCTACTATTTTTTTAGACCTCAATGAAAAACCGCCATTCCCTTGAAATAAATTGTCAGATCTTCCAAAGAATTGTTTAGGCCACGGAGCACCTATGTAATCGTATTGTAAAAATTCATCAGTCCAAAGGTGTGGGTTTAAAATATAGCCATCATCTTGGATCATTATCATATAATCTGTTTCAAAGTAATTGCAAATATTTTCAATCAAAAATCTGCTGTACTCTTTATGGTTTGGTATTTTATTTATTTTATAAAAATCTATATTTTCATATGAAATAGATGGCTCTTTCCACGAAACTAGAACAGATTTTTTAGGCTTTACTCCCCTCATGCTATAATTTAAGGCGTGTAAAAACATGTCAGCATCTGCACTGCCATTTACAGCCAAGAAAGTAACATTATCTAATTTAATCATTTTTTCCAGCTATTCAACATATCTGAGCTAGAATGAGTTTTGTCTACACCGCCCACCCCAAACATCATTTTAATTCCAAGTTGATCACAAATGCAATACTCAGGAATATTGTCTTCTTTTCTATCTCCTCCGTTAGCAAATATTTTTGGTCTTACATATTCTAATGCAACACAAACACTCATATCTTTAGGGTCAAAAGCTTCAAATGGGATTACATAATCAACATTAATTATACTTGCAACTATTTCTGATCTAGTTTGCAAATTTTGAAAAGGTTTGCCTTTTTTTTCTGTTAAAAAATTATCTCCATTTACAACTACAATTAACGGACCTCCTAGTTTTGATGCTGCTTGAATATAATCAATGTGACCCGGATGAATCGGGTCAAAGCCACCGGATATTAAAGTGGAGTTACTTAGATCAAGCTCTGCGGCCTCCCACAGATCTATTATTTTTGCCTTGTTCATTTTTTATTACTCTTTTCGTTATAGTGAAACTCTCTATGGCAGTTGCAGCAAAGCAACATGCATTTGTCTAATTCTTCTTTCAACTGTCTCCAAGGGAGATTAAATCCAGAAGATATGTTAAAAGATTTTTTATCTTGTAGAAAATGATGAAACTCAAGAGCGGCTTCGCATTTATTATAGCCACAATTTGAACACTTAGAGCCTAAATACAGAAGAGAGGCGGTTCTATTTCTTCTTCTTACAGAAACTCTTCTTAATTTAGCAGTATTTCTTTGACTTTTGGCTACCGTCTTTTTTATTTCTTCGGAGTTTTTTTTTGTTATATCTTTTATCTGCTGTATGCTCAGTCTTTCTACAAAGTAGAAATCCAATATCTGCTTCGAAGAATATTTAGACATCTCCTTCGTACTTTTCAACTATCTTGGTGACTAATGGGTGCCTCTGTATGTCTATTGGTTTAAGATCAACCCAACCTATGTCATTAATATTTCTAAGAATTTCACTAGCATGAGATAACCCTGACTTTTCTCCGCTAGGCAGATCGTTTTGCGTTATGTCTCCATTTATTATCATCTTGCTACCATCGTCAATTCTTGTTAAAAACATTTTCATTTGTTCAATTGTTGCATTTTGAGCTTCATCCATAAGTATAAAACAATTACTAAGAGACCTGCCTCTCATAAAGGCAATAGGGGTAACTTCTATATAATTTCTATTAGCATACTTTTGATAATTTTGACCGAAAAACATTTCTAAATAGTCATATATGGGTCTAAGATAAGGATCAACTTTTTGCTGCAAATCTCCGGGCAAAAAGCCTAATTTTTCACCTGCAGCAACAGCAGGTCTACATAGTATTAGTTTTTTAACCTTACCTTTAATCAGGTGTTCCGCAGCGGCCCTAACTGCTAAAATTGTGTTGTGCGTAGCGATAAAGTTATTTGTTAAATATAGATGATCTGGGTGATCTATGTATATACATGTGCATTCATCTTTTCCAACATGCTCAACGCTTCTTATATATCTTTTTGTTAGATACTTTGTTCTATTTTTTGCTAATTTTAATTTTCTAGGTAGTCTAAAAACCATATTTTTATCATTCATCTGAACAGTTATTATATAAGTTGGTTTATGTGTGGTTTCTTTTAGATTTATGGAAACTAGTCCACCGAGAGATTCAATCAAGAATTTGAAATTATTTGATAGATTTTCAGAAGATGTGCAAAATCTAGGCATACCAGATAGCTTATCAACAGTTCCATCAGAGTCCATTAGACCTTGTAAAAGACTCACTCTGTTTTCAATAGATGCAAATAAGTATTGATTTGGTATAAACTTATCAACAGACATTTTACCCATTAACCCTAGTTTTCTTAGCTTTTCTAAAATTGTGTTAGTATTACTATGACTTCTGCCGCTACTGATTCTATAATCATAGTTGCTCACACGCTTTAATTCTAGGTTATTAGGAATAGTGTCTTTAATTTCGTTTAATATGAATTCATCACCACTAGAAACCATTACACCCCTTGTTAGGCCACCATCACCTATTAGTATACCTAATAGGTAAGGATCTATCGGTAACTCGTCCTCTTGATTAAATGAAGCAGGTAGACATGTCTCAATGGCAAACCTTCTATCTGCCCTTGTGGTCCTAGACATTATATTTATTATTTCTTTAGTTTCTAGTGTCCTAATGGCTTTTCTTGAGTCTACCAAGTCTTCTACTGTCCAAAGATGGTCTGCTGAACAGTCAACAGTTGATCCGTCAGAAAATGTGACCCTGTAAACATCTATTTCTCCCTGGGGATATACGCCTAGAACGTTTGCTGATTTGCCATCTGGAGTCAAAACTTTGTCTCCAACTGACACAGATCCATTTTTAATTGGGCCATTTGGTGTATATACAATTTCTGAATTTCTTAAGCTTTTCCCGCACCCTGCAGGACCAGTTGCAAAAGTTATTGTATTATTGTAAATGCTTTCCACATAATCTCTTTGACCCTGAGTTTTAGGTTCTATTTTTTTATTAAGCACTTCTTATTCTGCTTTCTATATAATCTAAGGTTATTTGCAGTACTTCAAATGGAAAGTGATCTTTACTCTTTTCTTCAATTATTTTTTTAAGTCTAAAAAGCTCTGTTTTTCCACCTAGTTCAAGGGCATCTTGAAAAGAGTTGTCTTTTGAACTGAATTTTTTACTTTTTCTTCTACTCAATTTTGCTGGATTCTAGATTTTTGAGACTCTAGCCAAATAGGAAAATTGTTTAAGTCCGAAAAATGCAAAACATGAATATCTTTAATCAAATATATTTTATTCATATTCATTTTGGCAAAACCTTCACATATTGATATATGTTCAACATCCTCATCTGTTAAAGATGATTTTGGACAAAATCTTAAGCCATCTATAAATGGCTTTGATTTATAAAAACATAGACCGTTGAAAGTTGAATAAACTTTAATATCATCATGCAAATATTCATATGGGGGGCAGCACCACCAATTATGATGCTTCTTATATCTGGTTGCCCATTTGTCATAAAGCTCCATGTGAGGTCTTTGTATATCAGCATGTAAGCTGTAGCCAGAAGCAATATCGTAGTCTTTTTCAACCGAGTGTTCTATTAATTTTTTTAGGCAGTCGTCTGACCAAGCATAGTCCACATCTGACCATATAATATAGTCAATTTCTGAAATATTTTTACAATTTTCTATACATTTATTTCTAGCAGTAGAAATGTTTTTTATTCTTTCATTTGAAATCTCACTGCCAAATTTTTTTGTATTCAATTTTTCAGAAGTTATTGTTTTATCTATTATTTTATTAGAAAATTTAAAATTATTAAGAATTTCTACAGTTGAATCATTTGAATCATTTTCATGAATAGAAATATAAAAATCATAGCTATCACTTAGATTCTCAATGCTAGAATTAAGTTGAGATAAAAAATATTCTAATATTGGGGCACAATCTCTTAATATACAGCAAAAAAGAATTTTCTTATTCACATTGTCTCCTTATGTGTGGTAGTATTTTTATTTCATTTTGTACAAAATGCGAAAGATTTGGGTAAATCATCTTTAAGTTAGACTCATTGCCATTTTCAATCTCTGAAACCTGATGATTCATAAGCTGTGCAGCTTGTTGATTTGAGCATATGATGGGCATATAATTGGAATCTTGGACTATTCTGTTAAAAAGTCTTGCTTGAACAATCTTTTTGTCAAAATCTAAAACCCCCTGATGGTCTATTTCAAAAGTTATAAGAGATATGCTAGATGCAATTTCATTATTGTAAAAAGCTTCAGTAGATAGGCAGCCATTTTTCAAAAACAATTCTTCTCCAGATTTAATAAATAAAATCCAATCTGACTCAATATTGTCATCTTTTGCAATTTTTTCAAAATCTATTTCATCAGTCTGAATTAATTTACAATCTTTTATATCTATGTTATCTTGATTACAAACAGAATAATAGTGATCGAAATTGCTAACAACAGAATTAAAACTTTTATCAAATTCGCTTTGACCTTGATTGTCATTTGAAACTATGCAAACACCAATACTCGGCTTCTTCCAAGTTTCTCTGCCTTTTAGCTTCACATTCATGATTTCGGCTTCCCACTTTTTAGCGGTCAAATCCCAATTGTAGTAATTGATGGCACAATTCCTAGCCTCTTGTGATAGCCTCATTCTTAGGGAGGGGTTAGATATAACATTTTTCATTGTGTTCGCAAGATCATTTATATCAAAAATTGCTCTATTCTGCATTGTTTCACACTCTGTGTACATTGTTTTAACCTTTATGGGTATTCCTCCGCCGTTTCTGTTTTTTTCATATAAAGCAGAGTAATCTGTACACGCTACTGGTATGCCAGCCATTTTTGCTTCATTTACTGGCATACCACATCCTTCGCAAATGCTGGATTGAACATATAGGTCCATTAGGTTGTAAATTTCATTTAGTTTTTCTTCAGAAATTCCATTTGCGCTGTTCGGAGTTGTCAGAGCAGGTTGACCATTTGGCATGTGTGAAGAGTTGCAATTGGGGCAAGCCTGCCCAACGAAACCCCATCTTCCCACTCCGTTGTGGCCACAGGCTGAGCACTTCCATGAAAATATAACCCTATTTTCAACACCATATCTATGAATTGATTCAGGTATGTTGAAGCCAACATCTGGTATACCTGTGTGTAGAAGCAACATGCAGTTTGCAGATTCATTTGGATGTTTTTTAAGAAAAACAGAGAAAGACTCTATCAATCTAGTAAAAAGCTTTCTTGGCTGATTTCTCATAACAGTTCCAATTATTCTTATGCTTGGATCAATGTTATATTTTCTTTTTACCTCATCTTTGTTTAGAGGTTTAAATATCTCTGGGTCTGATGCACCCGGACAAACATGAGAAACGTCAATTGGGCTAATTCCGTTAAGCTCAGCAAGTTTAGTTCTTGACTGCTCCTGCATAACTTTTTTTCCAAAGTGAGAATAAGCCATTACACTGTCTGCTTGGCTGTAGCTTTTAAGCCACTCCCACTGTTGTGGATAGCTATCAACGCAAGCCATCCATATTATTGAAAATTTCTTATGCAACTTATTTTCGAATACAAATTTGTCCATCCACCAATCTCTATGTAGAAGTAGTACATCTGGCTGAAAGTCTAAAATCGCTTGATTGAACTTCCACTTTCCAAATTGGTTGTCTTTGTATTCTTGTCTATAGGCTTGTTCTTCTTGCTGATTTTCTGGCATATTATGATAGTATCGCCAAGGTATTGAGGCAGCCTTGGGTTCTATTTTTGCGCTTTGACCGTATGAACCAAGCTCAGCTACTTCTAATTTAGGATTTTTATTCAACCTAGTTAAAACTTCTCTTGTGTATGTAGAGAATCCAGTGTGCAAATAAGAAGCCTCTGACAAAAATAAAACTTTTATTTTTTCTAAATCTTTATTTCTGCCATTCAGAATTCTTCTCTCTAATTCTTGAATGTCATGCTCAGACTTAACAAAATCTGCGCCCATGATTTGAGAGTCTATTCTTGAATCTGTGAATTGATACTTTGCTTTTGATTTTAATTTTTTATTTTTTTTAGCCATTACGCAAAAGGATCTTCCTCATCGAATGGATCTGAAGATGAATCAATTGATTGAACTCTCTCTGTCGGCTCTTGTTCAATGTTTTTAGGATTGTAGGGGGTATAATTGTTTGCATTTTTTTCAAACTTAAAAGCAAGTATACTATTGTTTCTCATTTTTACACCGTCTTTATTCGTGTACTCATTGTATTTTAGAGTTCCAAATACTAAGATAGTGTTTTCAGTGTTTTTGAGAAACTCTACTGGCTCTTCTTCTAGGTTCCACATGTCTACATTAAAGTAATGCATATTACCTTTTTTATCAGTGTGATTTAGTGAAAAAGATGTAACAGTAGAGCCGCCAGCTCTCTTAGTTTTTACCCACTTGGGCTTTCCAGCAACTTTCAATGAATTAATTGATTCTGACATATTTTCTCCTTACTTTATTCATTAAGTTCTTTGTACATGTTAAAGATTTTTCTTGCAAAAAAGTCACAAACCCACTCTTCTAACTCTTTTACTCTTGGGCTGTTTCTAGCAACTTTAGGCAATCTATCAATTTTATCACATATTGCTACATGAATTAATTCGTGTAAAACCAATGTATCTAAGCATAGCTGCATACCAAATTCTTTATCAGCATCTTTATCAAAAACTATTGATGCGACCTGCTCTGTTGGATAGCTTTCTATCACTGCTCCAAGAATTAAATCTTCTGGATCACTCTTTGGATCTGTGCTTCTAACTATTTCTGAAACAGTTTTCTTATTAGTAATAATTACCTTTATATCCCACCCACCAAGACCAACCACATCAGCCCAAAATTTTACAGTATTTATAACTTCTTCTTTGTTTAACATATTGCGTCTACTGAATCTATTATGGGAGATCCATCATATGAAAGCTTTCCGTTTATTAGCACAACATTTCCAACTTTAAGCTGTTTTGAGCTTTTTTCAAAAACATCAGCAAAAACTATTCCATCTAACATGTATGTTTTATCTGTCATTGATATGAAGGCCATTCTTCTGCCGTTTCTATCTTGTTTTTGAGTAACTCTGCTCAGCACCGCTATTGTTCTAAATCTTTTTCCGGGCATCTCTTTTTTTATATTTATAATGCTGTGAGTTTTATCTTTGTGATCATAAATGTCAACTTCACAATACTTTATAGGTATACCCAAAAACATAAGCTCTTTTGCAGCTAACATGTGCTCTTTTTCTGAGCCACTGTTAATACGATCATTTTCTTCGTATGTCTCTAATATTTTCTCAGATCTTTTATGAGATATAATTTTATCCTCAATACCTCTTTTTTGTATGTAATCTTTGAATTTAACATATGCATCATCTATGTTTTTTGCAATTGGTATTTCAACTATTTTAGTTGACCTAGCGGTTGATGCATCGTAGTGGCCAGCTTTTATAACTATTGAGCTTAAAATAGCCCTCTCCTTTTTAGTTAAAGCTTTCATTAGATTTAAAAATGAAAATATTTTCATTCTATTTACATTAAGAAAGTCTAATGCGCCAGAAAAGCATAAAGCCTCTGAGACATCTTTCTTCAAAGAAGACACTGCTAATATATATTCAGTTGCAGTATCGCAGTTTTTGGCAATCTCTTTAATGTCTCTTATGGAAGACTTCCCAACCTTTTTTATACTGTTAAGTCCAAAGTATATCTTATTCTTTGATATGCTAAAATCATCTTCAGAAAATAGCATCGAAGGTGGCAAAATTTCTACGCCTCGAAGCTTAGCATCATAGAATATTTCAGCAATTTCTTCCTGTGGCTTTTGCTCATTGTCTGCCATTTGCAACATGGAGCAATAAAATTCTAGTGGATGATACAGCTTTGCATAAGCGGTAGTGTACGCCATCATTCCATATGTTAGAGCATGAGATTTGTTAAAACTGTACTCTGCGCCCTTTTCAATCCAGCTCCAAAGCTCATCTGCTAAAACTGAATTATCATATTTTTCTGTGCAAGCGTCTATGAATTTATCTTTGAATGTTGCCATTAGTTCTGGTATCTTTTTACCAACAGCTTTTCTTAAGCTGTCAGCTTCTCTGAGATCAAACCCTCCGAACTTTTTAGCAACTTCAAGCATCTGCTCTTGGTATAGCATGATTCCATATGTGGATTTAAATATAGGCTCAAGATCTTCATGTATGCAGTCCCAAGATCCTCTTTTTCTGTTTTCTATATATTTTGATGCAAGACCAGTCTCAAGAACCGCTGGTCTAATTAGAGATATTAGCGCAGCTAAGTCCTCTATGTTTTTAGGCTTAACTCTTCTAGACCAAGCTTCTCCAAGCTTTGACTCTAGCTGAAACACACCCTTATTATTGCCTCTGCTAATTAAATTAAACACATCTTCATCGTCAAACGAGCTAACCTTATCCATGAAATTTGGCATCGTCCGAGATACAACAGAGAGAGTTTTAAGACCTAGCACATCTAGTTTCATATACCCAAGTCTCTCGATGTCATACATATCGAAACCTGTAAGCAGGGTTTTCTTATTTGCGTCCCAAGAGCAGGGAATTTTGCCAAAAACGCTTTGATCAGAAATTAAAATCGCGCACGCATGTGTTGACCTATTTCTATTAACTCCCTCTAGTCTACGAGCAACTTTAAATGTTTTTTGCAGCTTTCTTTTTCTATCGTTTATCTTTTTTTGTAGCTCTGATTTTTCAAAGTCAGACTTTTCATTAATAATTTGTTCAGACCACTCTTCAACATCTTTATCAATGCCAAGTTGCGCTTTTTGCAAAACTTCTGAACTTTCAATGGCATCGGTTAGTCCATTGTTCTTGGCTTTTACATTTTTAGTTAAGTTGTTTAAATATTCATGAGAGAGACCTATGACCTTGCCTACATCTTTTATAACAGATTTAGTTGTCATAGTTGTTATCGTCATCATGGGAAAAACTCTATCTTTGCCAAATTCTTGCTTCAGATAGTTTACAACATCTTCCCTCTTATCAATTTGTATATCTAGGTCAATATCCGGCATTGACCCTTTTCTTCCTATGTTGTAAAATCTTTCCCAAATTAGACCATTTTTGACTGGATCTGCAAACCTAGTAACTTTTAGTAAGTACAATATTAATGAACCAGCACAAGACCCTCTTCCATAGCCTCTAGATATATTGTTTTCATCACAGAATTTACAGACATCATAGACGATCATAAAATAGTGCTGCAATTCAGCTTCTTCAATCTCTGATAGCTCTTTTTCTATTCTATCTCTGTACTCCTGAGTGTTGGGTATCTTTAAATCAACCCAGCCCTTTCTGGCCATCTTCTTAAGCTCTTCCATGCAGTCTTTGTCTGACATTCCCTTATATTTAGGCATTTTTAAAGACATGTCAAAATCTATATCAACCATATCTGCTATTTCTTGAGACATTGAAACTTCTTCTTCTGAAAACTTCTCCAACATCTCTTCTTCTGATCTTATGTAATAATCGAAGCCATTAAAAACTAACCTACCTTTTGTAATCCCGGCAGAATGATCTACTACAGGGGTTTCAAGAGTAGCCTTAGCCTCAATTGCTTTTAAAACCTCGTGAGGAAAACAGTCATCTTTATAAATATAGTGACCATCGTTTGTTGCAACAGACCTAAGACCAAGCTCCTGCGCAACCTGCCTACAGTTTTCTAATATAAGTTCTTGCTCTGGAATATATATGTTATTATCATCATTGACTCTTTGTAGTTCTACAAATAGGTTGTCTGCTCCAAAAATAGATTTTAATCTTTTAACAACATCTTTACCTTGCTCATATCCTTCGTTTACAAAAGCCTTATTAGAAGGAGAAGACATGCAGCCAGTTAATATTATTAATCCTTCATTAAATTTCTCAAGCTCTTTCCAAGAGATTCTTGGTCTGTAGAAAAAGCCGCCACCTTTGTCAACTGGCACATTTGACCAAGTAATCATTTTGTAAAGGTTCTCTAAGCCTGCATTGTTTTTAGCTAATACAGTTAGGTGATTTGACTTTCTTTGCCTCTCTTCGTGAGAGTGTGTAAAGTAAGCCTCGATACCCGGAATAAACTTTATTCCATGCTTTTGACACTCTCTATAAGCTTGAATATGGCCATAGACATTTCCGTGATCTGTTAGAGAGTAGGCTCTGTGGCCCAGGTCTTTAGCCCTCTTTACAGCGTCTTCAATCTTAGCAGTAGAATCTAGTAAGCTAAAGTGACTATGGTTATGCAAGCTAACATAATTAGAATTTTTACTCATTTACTTCCGATCATTTTTATTGAACATTGCCTTCGTCGTCTGTTTGTACACCCAAATCTTTCAGAGATGTTAAAAAATCTATTGAACCACCTGCGTCTCTGTATTCTCTAAATTTTTTATGAACAACCTGACACAAGTCCCAATTACAAAGATATTTGCAAACATGAGTTGGAGAGCAAGACCCATCTTGCTTATCAGCTATTCTAACAGGGTCTTCGTCATTTTTTATAGAATTCCAAACATAGCATATTCTATCTTTTATCTTTTTATCTGTGAATTCATCAAAAGGCGGCGTTATTTGCCTTTTCTTTTCATGTAGATAAAATATTGTAACTAAGTGATTTTTCTTCTCTGGATACAGCAACTTTGCTGCCAAGTAATATAGCATTAACTGAGCATCTTTTTCTGCTGCACTTGGAGACATTTTATGTCTACCTGTTTTGTAGTCAACTACTTCAACGGTTTCATCATCAACTTCTAGAACTAGGTCTATAAATCCCTTTATAGAGTATTTTTCTTTATCTATTTCTATATCAAACAAAAATTCTTGTTCAGTCGCAATTATCTTAGACGGGTCAGAGAAAACTCCGTGCTCTGTCTCGTCTTTTATTACTCTTAAGACCATATTGCAAGCTTCAACCCAAGTATTCCAAGGACAGCCTTCAAATGACTCAATTTTTTGCCCAACGATTTGGCAAGTATCATTTTTAAAAGCTTTACAGCTTTCACAAGACTTTTTCTCTTTTAATATGTGCGAGTTGTAAGTCCAGCTTTTAAGACCCCTAAACCCCTCTTTTAATATAAGTTTTTTCCAATTTTTATCTAGCCACTCTTTGTCATTCCCTTCGAAATCTTTGCCATTTATAAAAGCTTGGGCGTATCTTTCTAAAACTAAATGTAACACTGTGCCCAGCTCCGCTGCAAAATGCTGTCTTTGCGGAGCGAAAACTGAATAGTTTAAAAAGTACTTGAAAGGACAAGATTCATAGGTTTTCATCTTGCTCGCACTAAGTCTATCAATCTTCAATGTCTTTACCCTTATCAAAGTAGCTATCCCAAAGTATTGTGCTATCTTTGGCTTGCTCGTATGTTTTTGTTGTCATAAGAAAAAATATGTCCTCTTCAAAGTCTACTTCTTCTTGTAAATCTATTATTCTTCTTATTGCTATGTTTATTTTAGAAAAAGAATCTGACTCTAAGCATACAACAGCTTCGGCTAAGTCTTCAGAATCTGTTTTTACGACTAGGCACATTTCACCATTTTTAACTTCTTCTAGTTTTCCAGCGCCTGATAAAACATCTATAGCTTTCATTATATTAACTCCATATCATTTAAAACTGTTAAAATTTTTGCTTTTAAGTCTTTTAAAGTACTTATTTCTTCGTGATCAAATACTTTGTAGAACATGTCTTCTGGAATGTTATCAACACAATCTTCGCTTTCATGAGCGTGTTTTAAAGAGATTCTTTCAAGCTTTATCGTTCTACCGCCAATTGCTTTTATAACCTCTACTTCGTTTTGATATCTAACATCTGTTACTAATACAACTTTTACATCTGTGTCATGTTTAAAAACTAAATCATATGACTTTTTATCAATTCTATTTTTAAATGATTTTACCCAGAAGTTTTCATCAATCATTTTTCTGAATACATCTCCGCCTAGATGTGTCAAAAATTGTCTTACAGATATATTATCACTTTTTAATATATTATTAGGAATAGTTTTATCAAAATAATCTTCCCAGCATCCAATTTTTATTTTTCTATTTTTAGAATCTCCAAATACAAATTCTTCTGGTATGGCAAATATTTCAGTTGCTATTTTTTTAAGCGGATAAGCAAAAGATATATGAGCAGAAGATATGCCAGCGTTACCTAGAATTTCGGACATAATTGTCGCCGCAGTGTTCTTGCCAGTTCCTGCTCTACCGCAAAACCCTATTATCTCCATTTTATATCTCTAAGCATTTTTCTTATTTCATCTTTTTTCATGTCGCCAACATCTTTTCTACTAGGAAAAATGCTTTCTACATTCAAAAGAGATTGTTGCAATAGTTTAGAGTTTTTACCTTCTAGGTTTCTACCAGCTTCGTCGTTGTCCATTATCAAAACTATGCTATTTACACCAATCTTTTTAAGAAGTTCAATTTGACCCTTTGTTACCTTTGCTCCAAGTAGACCAAGAGAATTCCAGTATCCAGCCTCGCAAAGCTTTAATACATCTAGTGGGCCTTCTGTTATTATAACTTTATCTAATTGCTTTTTTTCAATAAATTTTTTACATACATCTAAATTTATTAAATTTAAAGATTTTTTAAATATTGTATTCTTCCATTTGTATTGATTTTCAACGACAGTTCTGCCTGTAAATCCAACTATGCATGAATTTAAATCTTTTATAGGGAAGACTATTCTATCTTGCATAACTCCTTTGTCAAAATTTCCACACCCTATTTTAAACATGGTGTCTCTATCAAACCCTCTTTTTTCTAAGTATGATAAATTTTTACCAAGTTTTTTCATTATATCTGAGTGGTATTTTTTTTGTTGCAAATGTTCTTTTATATAATCTGTTTCATCTTTTTTAACATTTTGTTTTTTTAGTTTATATATTTCTTTATTTTTTAGAAAATCTTTTGCCATAACTACTGCTTGCCTTCTTTTTATATCTTTTACACAGCAAAGCAAGCCAATTAAATCTGAATAGTTCAAATCTTGACAACTTCTGGTCCAGCAAGACCAGAGCATTGTATCTTTATAATATGTAAAACCAGTTGGATTGTCGCCAGAGTGGCATATTGCCGGACCTCGAATTGAATCAACTGAGTCGATAAATTCTATTATGCTGAATCCTAAAAATTCAAAATACTCTTCTATGTTTAAACCTAAATTATAGTTAATGTCGCTAATTTGTGTTAATGTCATCAATGGGTCTTTCTAATCCTTTTTCAATTATAGCTCCACAGCACTCTTTTGAGCTTTTTCTAAAGTCTTTAAAGTCGCAGTATAAGCCTATAAATTCACCATTTTGGCAACCCGGTCCATGTCTACACTCTACTACATTTAGTTTCATGTTTGTAAAAATATCTTCGTACTCTGGATTTTCTCTCATATGCTCTACGGCTTGTTTTAATTCAGTATCACTCTTCTTGGATAAGATGGAGAAATTGTCGCAGAGCCATATTATCCTGTCTGATCCAGAAATAGTAGTTGAATCTTCTACATCTACACCAGATCTATTTTGCTGAGCAAGTGCTAACATAGGGTTTTCATAATCTCTCATTAGGTCATGAAGTGCAGATATCCTATACCCAAGAGCCTCGTACTCTTTATCAGCACCTTTGTCTTTAGCGTTCATTAGTTTTAAGTAGTCCAATATAACTAAAGCATTGTTCCACCTACCAGAAGCGTCTTTGCCAACTCTTTTTGCGAACCATCTTCTTATGATTGAAACCTGCTTCTCTAAAGACCAGCCAGCTATTTGAACATAGTCAAAAGGTTGACCTTTTATTTTTCCAATTAATTCTTTTACTCTACTACTATACTCTTGGTGCCCAATGAATTTACCAGTTTCAACATAATGAAGTGGCACTTTTGTTTCTATTGAAGTTAGTCTGGCCATCTGCAATTCTTTAGAAAGCTCTGTGTCAAGATACAGTACAGGTATGCCGTTTTTAGAAACGCTGTTTGCGATTGATAGTGCCAAAAAACTTTTGTGTCTTTTTGGTCTAGCGGCTATCACATTAACAGTACCCCTCCTCAAGCCTCCACCTATTGCTTTGTCGTAAAAATCTAAACCAGTGCTAATTCCTGTTTCAATCTCTCCATTCATAGCTCTTTCTGCGGTTTCGTTTATAAAGTCTTCGTAGTCGTCTCCAATTGTTATAACATCCGATCCCACAAAAAGCCCAGATGTAAAATCATATATGTCTTTCTCGACTTTCTCTATCATCTGAGAGGCGTTGTTAACATCTTCAAGCTCTCTACTGACAGTGTTTAATTTGTTTTTTAAATCTGACCTATAAGACTCTGAAAGTATTATGTTTATATATTTTAGTACTAGCTTTTCTTCACTGGGACTAGAATGCTCAAGTGACTTTATAACTTTAGACATCATATTTTTATCAGATTCATATATTTTTTTATAGTTTTCTGATATGTGTTTTTCTAATAAAATTGAGTCTATCTTTTTGCTAGATTTAAAATCTCCGCTAGAAGAAGTTATTTCTTTAATAGAGCTGTAAAATATTTTAGAATATTTGTTTTGAAAATTAGATGCACTTATAATAGTGTCTATATCAAATATAAAAAGAGGGTTGTGGAATAAGTATGATATTACTGCGAATTCTGATTTTATATTTATTGAACTCAAGAATATCTCCTTTTCATGTAGCACTCTATTGAGTATACTATTTTATCTAAAGAGTTTGGAAGATCTTTTATTCTGCTTAACTTGGCTTCGAATATTTCATTTTGAGATACAAGTTTCTGTATATCTTTATTTTTATTAGATATAAATTTTTTCTTGTATTCAAATGGTACATACATATTAGCAGTGCTAGATAGATTCTCTGTTACATAAGAGTCTATTTTTTTACTATTAACTTTCATAATTGCTTCAATGCTGCTTTTTTGGTTTTTAAGGTTCAAAGACATAGCATGAATTTTCATAACCATATCTTCTACTTCTTCTGTTGTTTTTCCAGTAAGACCGTTTTCTGTGAAATCAATTATGTCTGAAATGCTTATTTTGTTGTATTTTTTATGCTTATTTACACCATTGTCTTCGCAAAACTTTTTTATTTTATCTATATCATCATTCATTTATCTTGTCCAATAAATTTTCTACATCTTGTTCGTTTTCTATTCTTATTATTCTAATGCCGTTTATATCTAACCATCTTTCTTTGCTTATATCGTTTACTTTAGATCTGGCATAATTAGCTCTAGACCCGTGAAAGAATGGAACATATTTTCTATGCTGAACTCCATCACACTCAAAAGCTATTCTAACTCCGGGGGATAATATTAAAAAATCTACATACAAGACAGGATTAAGACCAACACAGGGGAACTCTTCTAAAACTTCTAAATTAGGAAAAATTTCACATATTTTTTTATATAAAAGATTGGCAACCTTAGACCTAGAAAGCTCTGTTCTTTTATGCTTTTTATAGTCTATTTCTCTAGAGTGTTGATTTCCTTCTAGGTCAATAAACTTCATTCAAATACCTGTTCTACAGACTCTTTTAACTTAGCAAAATATTCTTGGTTAGAAGATAGCTCTTCTATTGCAGAAACCATTCCTTGAGCCTTATAGTCACCAAAGGTTATCCAAGAGCCGCTTTTTTGAGCTATGCCAAATTGTAGAGCCAGATTTAAAACATCATACTCTTCGCTGAAGCCTTTGCCATATATTAGGGTTGAATTGGCTTTTTTGCCTCTCCCTTGAAATCTATTCTTCATTGTTTCTGCTTCTACTGTGTGACCAATTACATCTTGACTTGAGTTCTTCAACTTGCCTCTTACTTTAAATTTAACAATTAGGTCACAATTGTGACCAAGACTTTTTCCTCCGGGTAGTCTATCTCCAAAACTGTACATGTCTACATTATCCCTTACCTGATTTATAAGCAATAGAACTGATCCATTTGCATAGCACAGGTTTTTAACATCTGCCATAAATGGAGTAAACAGCCTTGCTAAAGAGGCCATGTGATGCGCTCCCGCTTCAGAGTCTAAAACTTTTTGCGGCTGGCAAGCTGGTATAGAATCTAGAACTATGAATGAGTTTGGAATGTTTCGCAGTATATATTTTATACCATCTAAACACGCTTCTCCGTTTGGAGGAGTGGCCCAATGGATTTTTTCAGCATCTAGCTTGGGAAAACACTTTATTAGACTTTCATTGATAGCTCGCTCTTGGTTAAAATAAAAACATTTTAAACCATGTTTTTCTGCAGATATCAATACTTGCAATGCAGCCGTAGTTTTTCCAGAGTTTTCTCCCCCATAAAATTGAGTTACTCCAACTGGTATACCGGGCTCATCACCAAGTATGAAATCTACTTCAAATAGTCCCGTTTTTAAATAATAAGGAGATTTAAAGTCTTTGATGTCGTGTGTTAATTTGACCCCTATTTTGTCAAGAGCCTTGCTGTAGTCTAGTTCAACCGCTTTCTTTTTTCCTGCCATTTTATTCCTCACTAATTTCATTTAAGGATTCATAAAGGTTCTTCTTTTTTGTTTTAGATGCTTCAAAGAAATTTGTGTCAATTTTTGACTTTTCTTCTTGTTTTGTTATAATTTTTTTGGTGTAATTTTTTCTAGCTACATTTTCTTTCTCATATCTTAGCACCAAATAATTAAGACTTCTTTTTATATTATCTAGTGGGTGACACCCATAAACTGGTTGAGTATAAGTTTTAGCCTGCCAAGATTTACATCCCATTAATATTTTTTTATAATGAGACTTTACTTTGTTTGGACACGGAGAATCTTTCGTCCAAAACATTGGGGGCAGTTTTCCGAATAGCATTATACATGATATTTCTGCTAAAATATGATTTAAATAATACCTTTTACCCGGCGTTGTTAACGAGGGGAATGTTCCTTTTTTATTAGCTTGCTCTTGGTTTGACTTAAATATTAAATCACATATTTTACAGTCTCTTTTGCTTTTTCTTATTCCTTTGTAGTTTGGGTGGTCAGGGCACTTACTCAATCTTCCGTACACCTTTTCCATTTGCAACAAACCTCTACTCTTGGAATGTAAGAGTAATTAGATATTTCTATTTTTCTCCAAGGGGTAGTGGGAAGCAGTCCGGCTCCTACGGTTCTAAATTCAATATCAAAAACGGCACACTCTCCACAGTTTAGTACGCAGCATTCATCTATTGGTAGAAATATTAAATTAACATTTTCGCTAACGCGAGAAAGATACAATCTTTCAGATTCAGTTCCCGGTATATAATTTCGACCACCGAAATCATCTCTGGCTAATCTAAATTCATAGTAAGTAGATATTATATCTGGCGAACCGATAATTCCTATTACAATTACTAAATCGTTACAGCAATCTGTAGAATAGCTTAAAGAGGTGTCGATAACCATTTTACCAGTTGCACCTTCGAAGGAAGATCCGATGTCAAACCACTCATTAGGGGTAATCATAAAGTTTGGAACTAATTCAAAGCTTTCAAACTTGCAATCTAATCTATCCGAACTTTCACCTACTGAAACTCTTTTTATATCTTTTTCATCATCTTTGGCAATAGAGTTTGCTGAAACTCCAAGCGCTGTTAAAAGTGTAAGAAAAAGTATTGCTTTTATAGGTAAACTCACATGTTTCATTGTCTTTTCTCCTATCTTGTTGGACTACTATTATAGCAAGCTTAGAACAAGTTCATTGTTGTTTTTATTTTTTCATAGACTTGATCTAGTGGTATAAAGCCTAACATACAATCGCTAAGTCCATAAGAGATGAATCCTACTAATAAACCTTTATCGTTGTAAACTCCACCCCCAGACATTCCGGGAATTATTATAGAGTCAACTACAACTGCGTCACTAAGGCTTATTCTTGGAGTTTCGCATGAAACCCCAACTTGCAAAATTGTTCCGAGTGCAGCAATTGATGTTTCACCTATGGGGTGTCCAGCACAAACAACTTGCGAATTAACAGAGATAGATTCTATGTCTTGTTTATTTGCAATGTTTGCAACCGTTACATTTGGCAACAAGTCAATTTTTGATGCAATCATAATAACTCCAAAGTCTGACTCGGAGCTTGCGTTTATCATATGGCAAACAACATCTGGTTGATTAAGTGTAAAATAATCATAGTTTAAAACTTCACCTTTTTCAGATCTATTCAATCCTATTATCGCTAAATCATCCCAAGGGTCGTAAGCAGTTTGCGAGAGAACATGGTTGCAGCATAAGAACAGGTATATAAATTTATCTTCTTTGAAGCTTTTCTTAATAAGAGTAGCAGAGCCTGAGCCGTTTACCTGCGAATCTAATATAGTTTGAACTAGAACTGTTGAACTTAATGCTTTTTGCTGTAAGCTTCCGATGAAATTGCTTTCACCGATTGATTCATTAAATTCTCTTAAATCTGATTTTAAAGTTGGAATAACAAGAAAAATTGAACAAGTGACTAAAAGCGCTATTAATAGCCTACCAAGGTTTATTATTGTTAAAATATTATTCATTTGAGTCTTCACCGACAATTGCAGCGTCAACTATAACTTTATTAGCAGCCTGTCTTACTCCTTCAAAAAGCGCTACAACTAATTCTAGTTGCTCTGACCCTATGGCTTCATCTAAAGAAGGGGGTTCATAATATGCGTCAAAAGTTGATATGGCGGGAGCTAAATAGATTTCATACTCTTCTGGTATGTAGTTCATAGCCAACTGAACCGAGCTATGCAAAATGGTGTCCTCAGATTGCAGAATTGGGTCTACAAATTCTTCTACTATAGAAACTGTTCTAATAGCAACATTTAAAGAGTTTTCTTCTAAAGAACTTAATGCTGCAAAAGCTCCAGCTTTAGAAGAGTCAAATATTATTTTTACCCTTTTTTCCTGTGTGATTGTGTTATCTTGTACATTAAAAACCGCACACCCAAAATTGCTAAATGCTAATAGGCATATGATTAATTTTTGTAATAAATGTTTCATAAATGACTCCTTTAGTTTTGATCTTCTTCTTTAGGCTTCTCCATTGCATTAGATACGATTCTTTCTATCTCTTCTTCTGCAAAATCTAAAATACCTGATTCTTGTAGAATTTCTTTTACTCTTTGTGTTGCAATTTGAATCTTTTGCTTTCTTTCTTCTTCTTCGTTTTGAGGGTTATCTGATTGTCTCATCTCAATAGCTCTTTTTTCTGCATAAAAAAGAGAGGTTTCAACCACCTTTTCTAGAACTTCTTTTGAGAATTCTTTTTGAGAATTTTTCAATCTATTTTTTAACAACCCCCAAGTAGCAGCGGCAGCTAATACTATTAATATTGGTGATAGTTCTACTAAAATTATTTCTATCGTTTCCACTTTGCTATCTCCTTTTTTGCAAGTTGTTTATTAAGGAAGCTGCCTCTGAATGGCTAAATTCTTCTAATTTTTTAGAAGACACTTTCTTAATGGCTTCTTGCAGCTTATCTTGTGGTATTTGGTATTTTTCAACAGTTCTTTTAATTATAGCTTGTTGAGTTTCAGTTATTTTTTCTTGTTCTAGGTTTCTTTCGTCTACATTTTTAATTTCAACCAACTCTTCAGCAGAGCAAACCTCTAAGCCCAATGAGAATCTAAGAGCGCGAGAAGATGCTCTTGTTTCTGCAAGTGTTACAGTGTAGGCTTTCATATTATTTCTTACATTTGAAACTCTAGCTTCGGCTAAAGACTCGAAGGTTGTTCCGTCTGAAAATTCATATTTAACGCAAACAGTTGTAGACCACTCATTTGATTTACTAGGCACACCTATTACATTAACTGTTTTATTTTTAATTCCTCCAAATATGCTTTTCGCAACCCTTAGCAAAGGATCGTGTCTTACAAATGCATCTGAAGAGCTATCATTGAGCTGTACAAAATCACCTTTTGAGAAATGATCTCCAATTACATATTCTTTTCCACTTATGGTTGTAGCTTTTTCTTTTAAAAACTTCAAGAAGCCTTCTCCTCTTTTTTACTATTGACAATTTGAGAAAATCTTCTCTGGTGATCAATCTGAGCTTGGCTAAAGTTTCTTTTCTTGAAAGAGAAGTGTCTTACAACCTTTTGCAAAGATGATGTTGGGAAAATTATTGCACACTCATTATCGCCCACAATGTATGATACATCTTTTTGAGGTATCTTTTCTTTAAATTTTGCAATTACAGAATTTAAGGTTTTCTTATGAATAATTCTGTCATTTGAATAAACGCAAAATTCTACTCTATCTAAACTCCAAGGTCTAATAAACCAAGGTTTTGACTTTGAGCCAGTATAAACCGTGGGAGTCCCCTCTTCATCTTTTTTAACTTTTTTAGTATTTAAAGATGAGCACATGTCTGTAAACGCTTTGAACAAAGACTTTTCATCATAGGTCATTTAATCTAACCAGCTTTCATTTGGGTCAGCTTCTTCTATTTGAAGATCTCCAGTAACTTTGTTTAGTCCACCTTGATTTTCTGAGTTTCTTCTCAAGTGGTGAATTGCCATTGCAACAGAGATTCCTCTTATTTCCACACCTCTTTTAATTAGCTTTCTTTTTATAGTCATAGCATTCATATTAAATTTTTGAGCTATTTTGCTCAAGGACATTTTTTCTTGAACATAAAGTCTTTCAATTTCCTCATCATGCTCTGTTGTATGCTTAGGTTTTCTACCAGCCATTTACACCTCCTTATATATTACTATAGCATAGTTTATCTTTTTACCTCTTGGTAGTTATTGCTCTTTTCATAATTGATTTTATATTTGATAAATTTGAAAACATATTCTTAAAAGAGTTGAATCCAGTATGATTTGGTGTGAAAATTTTATCAGATGAATTAGGCCCCCAAGAAGTTATTGTGACGGGGACGCCAAGTGTTTGCTTTAAATTTGATATAAAGTCTGTGATCAGCCAGTCTTCATAAATTGGAGATATTTTAGACCAGTCTTCTGAGCAAGGGAAGTCGGAAAATCCATCTATTATGTAGCCGTTTAGAGAGTATCCTACGCAAACTTTTATTTTACTCATATTAATAATGAGGTCCATTTTTGATATAAGAATCTCATCAACTCCGGCTATTTGAATTGCGTATCTTATAGAAGGCAAGTCTAGCCAACCGCATAATCTGGGTCTGCCAGTTGTAGCACCAAATTCTAATCCACGCTGCCTGAAGTCTTCATCTTCTTTTTTTGACATTTTGGTTGGAAATGGACCTGCTCCAACCCTAGTTGTATATGGCTTTATAACGCCTATTACATTGTTTATTTTTCTTGGATCAAAGCCTGCCCCACTTCCGACAGAAGAAGGAATGCAATTAGAAGATGTTACATATGGGTACTGGCCAAAATCTAGGTCTAATAGAACGCCTTGAGCACCCTCAAAAAACAAGCTTAAGCCGTCTTCGCTCCATTGGTTGATAAGTATCTCTGTGCTAAAAACTCGCGCTCCAAGCCTCTTCTTAAAGGGCTTTAGCTCAGAGCTAAGAGGCTTTTGAGAAAGGGCCTGCCCAATTGTCATACCAGTTCTGTTTGCTTTTGACTCATAGGCGGGGCCTACTCCGGTTTTTGTTGTTCCTATTTTTTGAGACTTTTCTCTTTCTGCATCCAGTTCAATCATTTTGCTAGTTATAATGTGAGCTTTGTTTGATATGAATATTTTAGAAGAAATTTCTTCAAAAGTTTTATTTAAACTTTCAGCTACTTGCTCTATTTCCAGAATTAAAGCCTTGGGATTTATAACCATTCCATTGCCTAGAACTACTTTAGAATCTTCTTTTATGATTCCAACGGGAAGGAAGTGGGTTACTATCTTCTTTTCATCCACAAATACTGTATGTCCAGCATTTCCACCACCGTTATATCTTACAAAGACATCGTATTCAGATGATAAAAAGTGACTAAAACTCCCCTTTCCTTCATCTCCATATTGGAGTCCGATTAAACATGTGTTCTTTGTTTTAACCATTTTCAACTCCCAAGGCCATTAGACCCAAACAAGTCTTGCCTTCTTAAAACCAAGGTTCCTCCGAAAGACCAAACTCCGGGTGCTTTTTCAACTTTGTTTGTTGCACCATGCTTATCTGCAATTGCTCTTTCTGCAAATTTAAAATCTCTGTAAACCTCTGTTGCACCCTCATTTAGTCCATATAAAACCCAAACTTTTTTGTTATACATTAAATACCTTTCAGGTCTTTGACCCAAGAATATCCACCACCTTCTTCGTTTGAAGAACTACAGATTATAAACTCGCTGCAGTTTAAGCACTCTTCTTTGTAAAAATTTTTAGCTTTGCAGCAGTTGTGACATAAGATTATAAAGTCTTCATTGGAGTCTTCACCATCTTGTAATTTTTCTTTTTCTAAATCAATTCTAGCTCCGGGTTTAGCCCAGTCGATCATAGTTTTAGTGTTACATAAAAAGCACTTTTCTGAATAGCTTCTAGTCATCTTTTTTTCTTAATTTTTTCTTTGCATTTTGTATAAGATCTTTATTAAATTTATCTTTGTCAATTTTCTTTTTAGACACATAGCCCTCCTTCATTGCTTCTGATGCAGTTTTCCAAGTTTTTGGATTCTTTTTTCTGTACTCCAAGGAGTGCTTTTTACCTTTTCTTCTTGCTTCAGTGACCTCATCCACAGCACTCTGTTTATCTTTGTGACTTTGTTCTTCTATTTCTTTCCTTTTAGAAGAGTTGTAACTAGAACTAGAAGAGTTCTTCTTTATCTCTTCTCCCGGAAACCAGCCTTTAAATATTACGCCTTGCCCAGTTAAATCTTGATACATTTTGGATTTGCATTCCGGGCACTTCATTCTTTTCGGAGGACCAATTTTAATTGATCTTTCTACAATCTTTTCAAAGCCACAGTCACATTGCATGTAATATCTCATAAAATGTTAAACTCTCTTCACGACCTGTCTCTAATGAGTGTCCCCGATGTCTCTTCTGACTCATTAATTAATTTACGAACTTTTGGTCTTATTGTTTTTTGAATCATTTTATATAGCTTGGATTCGCCTATTCCCAATTCTTTGCTTATTTCGACTTTAGAGTGACCAAGCCACATCATCTTTAGTACACAGTATTCTTCTTCGGACAATATTGATTTAAGTGATTCATCTATTTCATGAGTTTCAAGGTTTGCATCATTATAATAGCTCTTTTTTCTTGCTGTCATGCTTTTAAATTTTTCTAAGCTAGAATTTACTTTTTCAAATTTTACATTTCTATGAAACTTCATTGGAAACAAAAATTTCATTTTGTTTTCATAAACAACTTGAGATATAATTCTTTTAAGGTATTTTGAATGACCTCTTGTATTTATATTTATTACATTTCTAACTCTTAGAAAAACTTCAGATTCTACATCTTCAACAGATACACTGTTCTCTATATTAGAATCTTTTAGAGAACTAATTATAATAGGCTTATACTTAGTTATAATATTAACAATCTCTAAATCTCTCAATATTTACTCCGTTTTCTAAAAAAATATTTTTACTAATCTCATATGTATCTTTTACCGATTTGAAGCTATTGTAAACAACTTTAGATATACCTTGTTGTATTATGCAGTCTCTGCAACCTTCACATGGGAACATTGTAGTATACAAAGTCCACCCCTCTATGTTTTGTCTTGCATTCATTATTGCATTAATTTCTGCATGTATAACATGAGAGTATTTGTTGTTCCACCTATCTCCTTCGATTGCCCCAGTTGCAAATCCATTATAACCCACAGAGATTCTTCTATTGTCCGGGCTTACAATAACAGATCCAACCTTTGTGTTTGGATCTTTAGATCTAAGAGACAGAGATTCGCAAACCGACATCCAAGTTTTTGACCAACTTTGAACCTTCATTAATTAAAAAAATCTTCATTGATTGGCATTAATAACTCCATCTTTGTCATCTGATGTATTAAGTATAAGGATACATCATCTAATTTTCCCTTATAGTACTCTATGCCATTTGACAATATGTCAAACCAACTAACCATCTTTAGTTCGGCATATTTATTAGATGTTATCTTTACTGCAGAATTAGAATATATTCTAACAGTTTTTGGAATTAGTATGGAACTGCTAGTTTCGTAAGCCGAACAAGAGTCTATTATAGATATATTCCGACTCTGCATTGGTGAATTATTCATTTCTATAATAATATCAGAACGAATGGAAGAAATATTATTTGATGTTATTGAATCTCTGCAACACCTCTTAAGTAGTCCTTCTGAAGAAATTGGGTGCAAGAAGTAAATAGAATATGAACCCTCTTCGTTTTTAAAAGTTAGTATGTCCATACCATCTGAAATTATGTATGCTTTTATTACTGGTAAAAAGTTGCTCTTCTTGCTTCTCAAGAAAACCGAATCTCTTAAGACATCGTTGTAAAATATTTTACTATTAGTTTCTTTAGCTCCTTCTACTCTTTCGTAGTATAAATTTCTTTTATAAATGTTCATCAGTCTCCGTAAAATTATATTAATATGGTTCTTTTACTACGAAACATTTGCCATCTTGATCTCTAAAATCTTTTAGAGAAAAAAGTTTCTTTTCAAAAGCTTTTGCATCAATCTTTTTTGAAAAAAGAAAAGACATGTTTCTCATTTTTTGAGAATAACAAAATTCAAAGTTTGTAGGCTTTGCACCTAGACTATTGCAAAGGTTGAAAATAAATTCATCTAAACCTTCTATAATTTTATTTGAGAAGTAAAAAACATGAACACCCCAAACTGAAGACTTACTACTGGTCGCAAGATCTTGCATATTAAACCTCATCCTCATTTTTCATTGCATCATAGGCTTTGTTAATCTCTTTTATGTCATTAAGAATTTTTTTCGAAAAGTTTCTTAATGCCTCTAGCTCTGTTTTACCAATTGAACAATCGCCTTTCTTGACTATTCTCATTGTTCCATTTTCGTCTATAAGAAAAAAAGATTCAGAATCTGAGTACACCATTCTATACTCTTTTACAGAAGAGTCTTCTTCTAGGCAGACAAATACGGTTTCTACATTTTTATCAAACAATTTGAATCCTCGTCGTTAAAATCTGATTTGTTCCAGTACTTCCCATGAGAGTACTTGAATAAGAATCCTTGGTCAACCATTTTTAGAAGCTTTCTTTGTAAAGTCCTTCTATTAATAGGAATTCCTCTTTCTTCGCATATATCTAAAATGTCTTTCGGAGATAGTGGAATTATAGAAGTGTTTACAGTTGTAAATATTTGCCTTTCAGAAAAGTCCATCCAAGCTATATTGCCCTTATTCACAATGACAATATCTTTTACAAGTTTCAAGAATATTTTTACAAGATTGTCATCATTGAAGACATTTTCGCTCTGACTAACTCTTTTAACAAATAGCAAGCAATCTTTCACCCTGTGCATAGAGCGAATATTCTCTTGAGTTGAGTCTAAGCATTCTTTCTGCTTCTCAAGCCAAGCTCTTTTAATTAGGGAGCTTTCTCCTTCTGTTAGCTCAGAATCCCAGTCTGAATTTATTCTATCAGCAATAAGATTCCAATCAACTGAGTCTTCTTCTTGCTTTACTCCTGTAATTATATTGTCTAAAATTTCATTGTAGTCCAAAGAGGCTTTTTCAGCTCTAACTACAATAAATCTATCAAGAGTAGCCATCAAGTGTTCAGACTTTGAGCCGCGAGGAATTGTTATTGAATTTGTTGCAGCTACAATCATTCCATTGAAGTTGAAAGAAGAGTCTCCTCCGCTTTTTTGCCTGTATATTTTACCATTTGAAACCTGCTTGAACAGCTGTAAGTGGTCTTTATTGTCCCAATCCATTTCATCAATAAAAGCCATACAATTTGCATTCTCTTGAAATAGTTCAAGTAGCCCAATAGATGTAGCCATTCCACCTGACTCAATGAAAGACGCATTGTTTTGAAGTTTTAGTCCATTGTATATTTTGTTCATACAGGTGGTTTTACCCGTTCCACCCGGACCAAATATAAGAACAGATTGATCACCATTTGGAAAAGCTGAACCTATTCTGTTTTCAAACTTATTTCCAATTCTTTCAACCCTGCCTTTTATAGCAATCAAAATTGCGCATGGCAAAGAAATCTGATGATGTATTTTTTCCACTTCTTCAAAGAAAGACAAAGCTAACCTCTTCTAATAAAAATTGGGGGAAGGAAAACATTTTCCTCCCCCCCCCTACCTGCTATGGACACTCAGGCAAATAGTAGGATTATTAACTTACAAGTAACAAGTTTTAAGAAAGATATTATCTAGTTGTATCTAGTAGAGCCGCTGAATTGGCCCTGTGAGTTTCTGAAACTAACAACGCCTCTAGATTCTCTAGCAAGACTTCTACCCTGAGACTCTGCCTGCCTTTTAGTTCTAGACTGAGCTAGAATTCTTTGTGACCCCATTCTGCGCACAACCCATCCTTCTCCACCATTAGGAGAGACAATAAAGTGATTACTCATCGTTAGTCCTTTCTAGACTTAGTGTAAATGTAATCTTTAGAAACTACTGCCAACACCGTCGCTATTGTCTATTATTTGCAATAATCGTTACGATGCTGACATTTTAAAACTATTCTGAATTGTTTTCTTCGTTGCATTCAACGCAAATGCATCTTTTAGAAGATTCATCAAATGAATCTTTATATTTCTGACAAATTGTACATTGAAAATAATCAATGTCTTCTTCTCTGCTTATTCTAGCAGACTTGTATTCTTTGTACTTTTGCTGGTCTTCCCAGCTACTTTTATTTTGCTTAGCACTCATTTTCTCACCTATCTTCTCTCACTAGGTGGGCGGACGAGTTGACGAGCGATTCCGTCAATTCCCCGGTCACTAATAGAGAGAGTAACCCAACCTCCCTCGGGAGTATGGATTATTGCGCAATCTTGACTGGTCATGTTCAGGAACGACCAAACACTCCCCAGAATATCCGACACCGCGCTCCATTGATCGCTCGAATCACTCACCACAGTCTCGATTTTCACCGACTGTTCGGTCATGAGTTGGCCTTTATCGTCGGTCCACCCACCGTGAGTTTCTGTGAGAGTAAACCCACCGGCCACCCGTCCGATTCTCATGAGCAGTTTCCGAACCTTAGAATCGTCAATTGGGCGTCCGGTTACAATCGGAATTCCTTCGCTATCGGACAAGCCCAACATAATCGTTAACGAACAAGGCATTCTTTATCTCCTCGAACTAGGGAAAGGAACTGGTAAACGCGACTGTAATAGAGTAGCAGGTTTTTTGACATTTTTGTCAACTTTCTAATATTCTACTGAAGTTTCCATATTGTCTATAACCTTTCTCAAAATTCTTCTTAAGTCTTTTGTATTGATTTTTTTATGATCAACATGTTCAAGTAGTTTATTGAAACACTCAATGATACTACGATTCAATGAGGTTATATCGGAATCAAAAGCCATATCATGTGGTTTATTTGAAATTTTCAAAATTCTATTCATCGTTCTAATTGAACTATTAATTTCATTATAAGCATCTTCTGACGAATAGTTTTTATTTTCAAAACGATTAGGATTAAGATCTTGTTTATCATGAAAAATCTTGAAATGCATATGATTATTTTTTATCCATTCAAGCTGAGAATATGTATCATCGAAAATTGTAGTACTAGTTTTAATATCAAACCCAATTTTACAACAATCAATATCAAAACCCTCTAAAATGTCGCTTGGCGTTTTACCATAGTCTTTCGTAATAATTTGAAAAGTTTTATATATTTTTTCATTTGGCCTCACAATAACAGTGTAACAATTTTCTGATTTTAAAAAATGTGTAATTGTTTTTGAATTTCTGAAAAATTCTCGTACAAATATGTTAGTCTGATCAAACATTTTATCTAGCTCATTTTTTTTGCTTTCAGTTAGATTTTTTAGAAAGATGTCAATATCATTGATATAATTTTCATTAGAAATGATCAAGTCTCTAAAGCAGCCACCTGCTATAAATCCATTTTCATAAATAAATTGCTTTAGACCAATGCCGTCTTCAATTATGTTTAAGCAGGGTAGAATCACTTTATTAGAAAATGATTCTACCTTATCTATTAAGTTAAACAAAGCTCACTCCATCCAAAAATTTTGATCATATAAGGCATCTTTATAAGCTTGATATCCTTTAGACTTAAATGAATTAATTCTATTACACTGCAGGTCGGCACTTTTGCTAATTTTTAAAAATTGTGTAAAATCCAAATTAAGCTTACTGCAAAATTCGTTGGCAGAATTTGTTACAATTTTTTTGATTTCAAAATTATTTATTATTTGAGTTGCAACAATTTTACCATGATTTAAAATATTTTCCGATACTAGTTCATAGGACACTCCTTTATAAAAATACTGCGCCTCTTCTACTGCAAAATCTTTTTCATTACAATCTTTATAAAACTTAATATAAAGAGCTGACCTCCTATTATGTTCTCTAAATCTGCAGAAAGCTTTGAAAACAAGTTTGTTATTTTCATAAAATGTATTACTGCATTGAAAATCTCCAAATCCCCATGATTTTTTACCAAATGGGTGCCCAGTGAATTTACCAAAATGATTGTGACTGCTTAGGCGTGCTGAACTTTTTTTACTACTATTGTCAAACAAACCAAACACAAAAGCATTGCCCTCATAAAATCCACCATCGGGATTAATAATGCCACTTGCTTCATTTAACTCGTTTCTAACTAATGTTGGTTGTTCGCGAATTCTAAATAAGTATTCAGATCCATTCTTCACTAGGTTGGCTTCAAAGCATTTTTTATTATTGCTAATATTAAGACAAAGTTTACCTTGAGAAAAGTCTTTTTGAGGTAAATTAGGATATAAACTTGTAGTAATATTTTTTAATTCATTTAAGGCGTCATTGTAGTTGTTTCTATACAACATTATATCAAGTTCAGTAAGAGTTACATCAGGACTGTGTTTTTTAAAAGCACAGCTTACATCACTGTTTTTGTTTTTTACAAGAATGTAGCCTAGTTTAGAGCCAGTTTCATGAAAGCGTCTTAAAGCACAAGTATCACTTCTTTTGATTTTAATATTTCTAAATAACACTTCTTTTTCTCTTTACTGAGTATATAGTTTATCCATACAATTAGGACAATCGGCAAGATAATTCCATAAGCTTCTTATTGGTTCGAAAGCGGCCTCCTCTGGAAGAATGCCAAGAGTATTGCCATTTTTTTGGAATTCTCCTAAGTGTCTAATTATCATTTGACACATTTCTTTATCTAGAATAGGATAGACATGAACTAGGCGATCATTCATAATATCCATTTTTTCGCGCCAACACTCAGAATCTTGGAAACTCTTTATTGCGCTAATGTAAAATTTTATTGCTGAGTCAATTACTTCCATTTTAGTCACATTATTGTATGAAAGAATTTCATTAACAACATCAACCTTATCATTAAAATAGAACTCTTCTGCCGATATGTTTTCATCAATGGGTGGATTTAAAAAATCTTGATAAATTATATTTGCGCCATCTCCCATCATTCCAATTATGAACTCTTTCCCAAAGCTTTCAAAATCTTGTTTTGAAATATCACTAAGGCCAATTCCAACCATTTCTGCATTTCTAGGATCTGCAATTCTCATTGGAAGTTCAAAATTATCTCCATGTGTAAAAATTTCTGATTTTCTCATAAAAGATGAAACAGATTTATGAACTCTTCTGCCGCAGTAGTTTTTCCATTCTTCAAAGGAAGACGAAAACTTAACATGACAAAGCCTAGAAATCATGGCGCAATCATCTAAGCTAGAAACTGAGTAATTATCATCAGATGGATTTGCGGCTGCGACGAGCAGACAATTTTGCGGTAATTCATGATTGTGGATTCTTCTCTCTAGTAGGAAAGATAGCATTATATCCATAACGGATTGATGTTGGACTCTGTTAAACTCATCTAGTAAGATTATGTACTTTTTCTGTACAAATTCTTTAGAAGGCATCCACTCAGGTTTAAGCCAAGAGGTTTTATCTTTAACTCTAGTTGGTAGACCTATTAAGTCTCCGGGGTCTTGCGTAGCAAGATTTAGATATATAAACTCTGCCCCAATTTGTTTTGCAGCGTTTTTTACACCAGTTGTTTTACCAAACCCGGAGTGACCCCAAAGAATAGGCGTAATGTAGTTACCTTTTATTGATTGATTTAAGCTAAATTCTAAGAATTTTTTCAAGTTTTTGTGATTCATTTCACTCCTTTATTAATATTTTCTTTCCAAGAGCATCAAAGTTTCTATGCTCTTCAGTTAGTGCCCATAGAATTCTAGTTTTGTTTGGTATTTTTAAATCAAGATCTGCATACCCATCTGTTAAGATTACTACATTTCTATCCTTTTCTTTTGCAACTCTATCAAAAATGCATTGAAAACTTGTTCCACCACCCCCTTGTATTTTTTTTATTTTGTCTAAATCAGTGAATTCTGAAATAATTCTTACATCAAAAAATAAACATGTAACATCTGAATACTTTCTAGCTTTTTTTGCCTCTGCTATAAATTTTGAGATAGTTTCAGAATCAATTGATCCAGAAATATCTATGAAAAATAGAACTTTCGGCATTTTTTGTTTTTTTATTTTACATGGGAAAGACTCATTACCATTAAAATTAGTTCTTCTTCTATCAAATCTGTTAAACTTGTAGTCATACTCCATTTTGTTATTCTTACAAAAAATTCTTAAATGCTTTTTCCAGTCTTCTTTGGGAGCTTTTTCCTCAATATGTATGTCAGAGTCACCTTGTTCTGAAAAATGCCCACTTGATATTTTGGCTAAATCCTCTGCTCTGCTTAAAATTCTATCAACTTGTTCAAGAGAATCTTGGCAGCTTCTCCACATTGAATGGTTTACAAATGCTTCATCTATATTAAATTTTTGCATAATGGGAAGAAGCTGTTCAAAATAGTAGTCAACAGACTGCATCTTCTTAAATGGGAAGTCGTTTATTGATATGCAACCATTTGGAAGAATGTTTCCATCTTCGATAATCGCTTGATTAACATATAAATCTGCTGCAACATTAAAGCAAGTATGTATATGTTGTTTCGAATATTCACCTCTAAATTTTATTAGCTTAGTATCTAACAATTTTAAATGTTGAAGAATTATATGCATGGCTTCATGAATCAGAACTCCAATTAGCTCATCTAATTTAATAGAATTTACAAATTCTACATTATAGTAAAGTGCTATCTGATTCTGATTTATGGGTCCAACTGCCATAGTTTCAATATCTTCACGAGAAACTTTCTCTAAACAAGAGAGTATGTAGGCAGCAACAAATGATTTACTGTTATTGTTTGTATAAATTTTAGAAGTTGCTTCGCGTATTTTTTCTTTAGCAAGACTTTTGTTTTTTATAGACAAATCGAATCAATTCCATTGTTAGAAGTAAAGAAAACTTTCTTTACACCAAATTTTCTCAAAAAAGCTTGACAACTCTTGCATGGTTTACACATGTTATAATCCGAAAGAGAGTACCTAGCAACATATGCGGTAGCTTTTTTAGTCTTCTTAAATCCAGTTGACTTTATTGCATCAAATTCTGCATGAATATATGGATAGTCATAGTGCTTACTTGCTACTGAGTGTGTTTTTATTTGATTGTTTACTCCTAGACCAATCATCTTTGAGCCTTTGTAAATTACACATGCTATAAAGTGCCTTTGCTTCTTGCTGACCCTAGTGCTTCTAGAGTTTTTTGCAATTTTTGAAGCAATGTCAATTCTTCTGATCGTAGTGTTGCTAATTTTCACTTTACACTCTTTTAATAAAAGCCCCTATTCGGTAACGCTCCGAATTCTCGACTTTACAAGAGTCGCGCATCACTTTAATGCTTTAGGGGCGAGTTTAAAATAATATAAATTACTTAGTAGATACCCTATATGTTTTGTGAACATAAGACATGAATGTTAATATTTGCACAATCAATAAAGTCGCATATACATGAATGTTGCCAATGTCTCTTTCTATTAATGCTAAGTTTACTGCACCAATTGCAAAAATAACAGCAACATAGTTCATAGACATTCTTAAAAATTCTTTAAATCTCATACTTTCTCCACTCTAGTAGTATGGTTCTATATCTTTTTTGAAGAATCTTCCAACAAAAAATATTGTAATTACTAAAATTAAAATTAAAACACAATAGTAAGTCAATATAGACTGTGATTTACCTTCTCTCATGTGTGCTGAAATTAAGTATAATATGTAAACTATCGGAAAGCAGAGAACCCTAAACGATAAAAAGCTTGTAAAAAATTTTAATATAAATTCCATTAGTAATAATACTTATCATCTTCTTCATCGTCTTCATCGTAAATCATAGATTCTTGATAATCAAACATATCTTCTGTATTTTTTTGTTCAATTAGGTGTTGGTTATTAATGATGTGCTCTAATGTGCAATTCACCATTCTTTCCATAGCAAAAATTAAAATTTCATTTTCATTATATGATCCTCCGTAAACTTTTCCGCGAGTCCACGGATAAATAATGTCATAAAGCTCTTTGTCAATTACTTTATGACTAATCAGGAAATTAATTGGCCCACTAGTATTGTTGCCCATGCCGTTGTTATAAAGATCATAATAAAGCTTAGATGATGCTCTCAGCATTTCTCCCGCTACACAATGAGAGGGGCCAGTAGGTGGAACAAATTCTTTCCAAGCTTTTTCGTAGTAAGCTTGATGCTCACCTTTTTTATCCCAGTAAGACACTTTAAGAACCCTTTCTAACAAGGAGCTATTTAATTAACAGAGTCGTAATTAACTTTAATAAAAGTTTTATCGTTCGGCAACCTAATAACCTCCATTATTCTGGAGTCTACACCCATAGCAGTAACAATGTTAGAGAAATCATATTCATGATATTCCAATAGATCATCAATCATGCATATGTCTTCAACAACCTCATCTTCAAAATATCTAGCCGGACAATTTTTATCTCCTTTAACATGGATAATAAATATAGAAGAAAAGTCACCGTCTTCTACCTCTAAGTAAAACTCATTGTTAATTTCATTTTTACAATTACTGCCATATGTTTTTTTCAACCAATCAAGGTCGTTGCAAATCTCAAGGCTAATTCTATAATATGGAACAAGCCACAGATATTTCAAATTGTCTTTATCGTTTTCACAGAGCATTAGTCTTATTCTCCGTTTGCTCAAAATATTTTTTTGAAATAACCTTCTCGATACCCGGATTAACATTTTTAACTAAAGGAATAATGTCATGTCTAACTAAATTTCTATCATGCTTCCTAGAATAATTAGACGGATCTTCAATAAACTTAATGCACTTTCTTTCTGTCCAATCTTGGATTTTGCTTTTTTTAACTGTCAAAAATGGCCTAATGACATTTCCAGAAGTAGTGGGAATTAATTTCCCTTGTCCATGAAAAGAAGACATTAGCCACCACTCAACAGCATCGCCTAAATGGTGAGCAGTAATAACTGGATATTTTTGTTGGTTAAAAATGCTTTTTCTCCATTCATGCCAATACTGTTCAATGCTTTTGTCTTTTGGTCTTCCTGCTGATAGAAAGTAGGAAGTCATTCTAATCATGTTTGAATTACAATGCTTTTTAAGAAAGTTATATGCTTCATCAGAATGATTTGTTCCATGATTGCAATGAATAATTCCTCTAAAACCTTTGTGGTTTTTGAGAAAATACAATGCCACCATACTATCTTGACCACCTGATACTGCCACATAAAAATTATCTGGAATTTTACATAGTAGCTTAATCATTAGTCATGAGTTCCAATACAAACTGAACCATGAATTTCGCATGACCAAGATTTCATGCAAACGCAAAATCGCCTTTTTGCTTTTTCACAGCACATTCCATTTTCATGTTTCGGAGGAGTCTGTTCACGACTCTGATAAGTAGATTTCCAATTAGTAGGCCGGGGCGAAAAAGGCGGCTTTCTATCTGACATTGTTTTCTTTCCATTTGTTAACAAGAGCTAATTATAGGGCGCACGGGACTCGAACCCGTATAGACTTATTTATGAGATAAGGGCATTGACCTATTATGCTAACGCCCTATGATTAGCTCTTATTTTAGAGTAAAATAGCTTACTTTTATTCTATTGATTTACCAATTGTCACAATATCTGTTTATTAAGTGCAACAATCTATCCTTGTTGTGTTTTTTGTTTGAACTTTTTTTCAAAATGTTTTTATATCTAGCCTTTCTTTCCGAGGTAGACAGTACTTCATTTATATCGAAGTTGTTACTAAGTTCAAATTCTCTCTGCTTAGAAAGCTTAGAAAGTCTTATGCTCAACTCTACTGCTTCGGCAATTCTTCTTTTATCTTTTGTAGACAGACTTTTATCAAAATGCAACCTCTCTTTAAGATTAGTACTAACTAATCTATAAAGCGAATCGCTGAAAGAGTCTCTTTGTCTAGATTTATTGAAGAGTTTTCTAAGCATAGCCTTCTTACACTTTAAGCAATTTTTTCTAATGTCTTAATAGAGTCAATTCTAAAACTTCTCCACTCATTAATAGTTAGGTCAATGAGGGGAACAATTGAATCACTAACTTTCTTGTTTGAGTTCTTTAGCTTATCTGAAACATGAACAGATAAAAGAGTGCCTATCATTACCCTCTCTTCTCCGTTTGTTTTTAAGAAACTGACTTTTACAATGCTAGACTTCAAAAGGTCAATTATTTCCTGTCTAGACATCTCATTATGATTAATCATTATAGAAATTAACCCCTTCAGTAAACTCAACTAAACTATTTAGATATTTGTATCTAGCATACTCTTCGTTAGACTCAAAGTATATTAGCTCTTCTTGTGGGCTTTCTGTCTCAGTTTTCTCTGAAATTTGATTAGAATTGCAGCTTTCTTTGCTGCAAACAAGTTTTACCGTACTAACAACTTCCCAAGTAACTCCATCTGGATGAGAATATCCACACTCATAGTTTAATTTTAAAGTAGATCCACATTTAATAGTAGGAATTAAGTATTCTCTTCCAAGTATCGAAGCACGAATTGGTGTTGCTATTTCAAGAATAATTGGTTCATTTGAACCGTTTTCGGTCCACTGTATTGGAAAACTAACAACATTAGATCCGTCATTAAAGCTAACATTAACTCTCCTGTCACTAGGTGGATCTGAATTGTTGGTTCTAGAAATTGATTTAAAATCATCGCAACAATCACTCGTGGAAGAGAATGCTGGTATGCTTATTCCTGAACTAGAAAATTCTTTTAGTGTACAGCTTTCGGTTCTGCAAATTTTTAGTTCCTGAGAACAAGATGTTAAAGTCGTGATTAATATTAAAAATAAATTAATTTTTAAAATAACATTCATAGCTTTAACAGTTCTAGCTGATTTCAGACATTTTAATGATTTCTCCAGACTTGAGCTTTCTTCCGATTGAGCTTTCAAAAAACTCTTTAGAGAAAGAGTAGCGCGAAGTCCTACCCTCTTTGTCAAAGTAGTTTGCACCGTCTTTAACAGGGGGGGAGTTATAAACATGAACTAGGCTATCTGTTCCGACTAAAATGTAAAACATATTATGCTCCTTCTATTTCATTCTGCTTTAGTTGCAGGGGTTTTCGATACTGTCAATGTAAAATTCAGCAACTTCTTCAGAAGTTGCTGAAGATAAGTAAAAAGAAATCTCTTTGTCTACCTGGTTAATTACTCCACTTTGTGAAGCACTTTCAAAGACAAAAGTAGCACCATTGTTTGAAAAACTGTACTCTGTCAAGAAAAAATCATTCATAAGCTGAGATTCAATCTCTTCAAAGATACTATCTACTGCAATCCAAACTCCTTCAGACACATTATATAGATCAATTATATATTCACCAATTTCACCAAAACTGTAGTTAAACATTGTTAAATTTTGGTTTAGCATGTTTCCAGAGTTCTGAGGAATAAGAATATTATAATCTGTGTAAAAAAACGAAGTAAGAGCCAAGCTTTCAAAGAGAATGTAATCATCATTCATATCTTCTCTTGAATTCGGCTCAAAGTACAAAGCAGAGCTTAAAACTCTTGCTCCATCTATGAAAGATTCTGTTTGAGAAAATTCTGAATTAGAACAACGAAGAGTTTTTGACCGCCTAGAAAACGGCTCCCATTCTTGGAAGTTATTGTTGCTGCTCTTTTGGTTTGAACAACCTAAACAAAGTACAGCTAAGAGCTGTAAAAATAAGATTCTTGTAATACCTTATTCCTTTCTAAATAAATACCCCCACTAGGAATCGAACCTAGATCTAAAGCTTAGAAGGCTCTTGTTTTATCCGTTAAACTATGGGGGCTCAAATTAATCACTTAAAAGTGTTTAGTAAAGTCTTTAGTTCTTCAATTTGCCCTTGTCTTTCTTCTGTTCTAAATGTGCTTGCTTGAACAATTGGAGAATTGTCCCGTGTTGACATGCAAACTATTTTAGCTGCATAAACGGGTTCGTTGTTTTCAACATTTACAAAAGACTCGTTAACATGTGGGTCATATTTAACATTAAATGCATTATGCAGACCCGATTGCCAAGTCCTTAAGTTTAAATCACACAAGCCTTCAACAAATGCATGAACATTCTTTCTTTTTTCTCTTAAAACCCGCTCTCTTCCACCCTTCCTAACATTAAATTTTACATCTTCTAAAAAAATCAAATTAGTGTGGGTGATAACTCTATTAGTCTTCTTGCACTGAACAGAAAACATCTTTTTGCGCAAGTTCCAGTAAACTCTAACATTTAGAATTGGTCGCACTTAAACCTCCATCTTAAGTTTTCGAATGTCACAAGTCTGCAAGAATAGCAGCAACGACCGTGCCAACATGTGCGACAATTCGCAAGTCTAAGCAGCACAGCGACTTGCGAAATTCTAGAGTTTTTGTTGGAAGCGGCGTGTGACACTATGCGTCACAATTTGTGACAATTTGTGCCACTAGGTGACAATCTGCGTCAGTCAACAAATCGGGCAGTTTTTTTCTTGAGAATGTTTTATTGCATTTATTGCATCTTCTGCTAAAAGACGCTGATGCATATTTATGCTAATGCTTTGACCGTTTAATGCAGCCGTTATTAACATAGGTAATAAAGACCACTGTTCGTCTGTTAAAGTTACATCGTAGCTTTCTTTCATTAGAAATCTCCTTTACTATAATACCTCCAAGATCGACTTATGATCCAAACTAATAATAGCAATATTCAACTAGAAGCTACTTTGTTTTTTTCAGAAAAGGGGATGACAAATCCACAGTCATCAGAAAAATTTGTGTGATTCTTATCCCAGTGCTCTTTTCTTTCAAGCTGAGTAGTCTTTGTGCAAAAAAGATTCATTGTTTTTCCCGGTAAACTTTTTCTGAGTTCAAGTTTTCCATTACAATTTGGACAAACATAAGTCTCTTTTTTATTAATTTTCATGTGAGCCATTTTAGTTTTTTTACCCGCCAAGTTTATTCCAATCTATTTTATAGCCTTTATTGATAGCTAATCTTTTTGCCTTGTTTGTGGCAATGCTAAGAGCCTCATCTTCTGATGACGCTTTTCCAAAGCTTACTAAGTAAACTGCAAACCCAGCACCCCTATTGTGCCAAACATCGTATTCGTAAAAATCTTTGTTTTTAGAAACAGTTATCTCACAATTTTCAGCAATAAATTTTCTTATAATAAAGTCCTCCTATCTGTGCTTGATTTGATCTAATCTTTTAACTAACGATACACCCTTTGTACTTTTTCCTTCTAAATCTATAAGAACTTGAACTGTTCCAGACTTATGATATACAAAATCTTTAATGATTCCCCATCTTTGGATTTTTGTTTTCTTGTCTAAGAACACTACCTCATCTCCTCTATAAAAAGAACAATTCTTCATTCCGAAAGCACCTGGTTCATTTTCTGGTTCATTTATTGATTCATTTGTCATTTAGTCCTCCATTTCATTAATAGCAAAAAATGCCATTTCTTCTAAAAAAGAATTATCTTCATATTTAGAATAATCTTTTATCTTAGCAGATTTCTTGTAAGCTGCTAAAACTGCTAATTCAAATTCAACAGAATTTTCTCCGATTGCCTCTATATGTTTGTTTAAGCTACTAATTATAGTACCTCATTTCTGGTATAGTGTAACACATCTTTACAAAGAGGAAGCTTCATATTGTGATATGTATTAGCCTCTAAGCCAAGAAACCTCATACATTGCCTCCAAGTTTTTCCGTGATGAGGAATTCTTTTCATTGAAAGAAGTTCGTCCCTATGAAGATGCCAGTTTAACAAATGAGCATATTCATGCAACAGCGTCTGATTAATAACATAGTCAATATGACTAGGAATTTTTAGAAATTTTGTATTAATTTCAATTAAATTTTTTGAATATCGACATTGACCAGCTCTTTTGTTAGATCTAAAGCTATAAGCTTTTACGGTAGGGAGAACATAAAAGCCATAGCATCTGAGAACTTTCTTTTCAGCTTGAAAAAGCTTTTCTGCAAAACAGCCTCTTAGTTGCCTTACATTATCTAAGTTGCTAATATTTGCAATTGTAATTTTTTCACTAATTGAGTTTAAAAGCTGCTCTTGGTTTTGCATTTTAGTTAAACCTTATTTTTAATTTCGTATAACACAGTGGGCAAATTAACGATTGGAGAAAGCTGTGACTGAAAGACAGAGAAATTACACCCTTCATGGAGAAAAACAAAGATCTTGTGATAACTGCAACTCTTTTTACCCTGTTATAAACATGAATCAAAGATTCTGTAATAAGGCTTGCTATGTAAGCTGGCACTCAAAAGCCAACAATGAAAAAAGTAACAGTCAAAGAAAAAACGACGGTAAATATGTTTGGAGGCATCTAAAAGACAGATGTCAGAATCCAGACAATAAATCCTACAAAGATTACGGTGGAAAAGGTGTTGAATGCAAATTTACATCCTTCCAAGAATTTCAAGAGTTTTATTTTAGAACAAATGAATGTGAGCAATGTGCAATTCCTTTAAACGATGACAATCGTAGAGCCAGAGATGGCAGGAATATACACAGAATAGATTCCAATCTACATTATGAAAAATCTAACTGCATGATTGTTTGCAAAAAGTGCAATAACTTCTTAGATCGAAACGATAAAAGAGGTTGGATGTAATTTACAATTTATTAGTATGTAAAAACCATGTCTCCGCGAGAAATATCTAGATTTAGATCTGTAGGAAACTCTAAAATTACATCGCACATTTCCGTAAAGTAGTCTTGCCAAGTTTTTACTTTTGAACCCCGACTATTTCTTTTTTTACTATTGATAAAAGAAGAGGTGTCGGGGTCCATTCTAATAACTTGAACAACTTCCCAGCTAGGATTTTTATTAATATCCAAGCTCTCATGAGTTGGATGTTTTTTAAATGCCTTCTCCTTTAATACAACTGCTGTAACTGGAAAGATAACATCTTTCATGGTTAACTCTCTGTATTGTTGCCTAGAGAAATTAAAAACTTTACACTGACAAGCATTTTCCCTGTCTGTAAATTTGTAACCTTCTCTTTGTGATTCTGATGAGTTTAACCAAACTTCTGAGTCAAATTTAGCAATTAAATCAGCATAATTACTATCGCCTACTTTTCTTGTTATAATTATTCCCATGTTTGTCTCCCTACTTTGTTTTGACAACTTCAAATTCAGGTTTATCTTTGCGACAAATTACAACACTTTTATTTTTATCCTTAAAAAGGAAAAACTCATTTGACTCTATTTTTTCATTAAGTTCATCTAGAATAGAGTCTACAGTTTCTCCTTTTTCAAATTTACTAGGACTAGACTCATATGTAATAAAGTCATATTTTTTAATTGTTTTATCAAACAAACCTATAAAATTAGAAGTCTGTATTTCTTTTAGTTTGTTTACTCTAACCTTTATCTTATATTTAGACATATTTTCTTCGCATTCTTTTTAAAGATTTAAAGTTTTGAACTAATTTTGGTTAAATTGAAACCCAGCTAGGCTTGTCTCTGTTTGTAAATGTAACAGGTCTTTTGTCGAAGATGAACCTTTTGTTAAGGTACATTTTATATGCATCGGTAACTGGTTCAACTTTTCGAAAGTCACAATCTTCAATTGAGCTATTGTTTGCACAATTAGCAAAGGGTTTTTGTTCGCCCGCAGTTATGTA
>Ga0070749_10000116_pt1 | contig 44707 bp, 80 predicted proteins | sample VirMetDEL_Nov_18_FD_75180 | JGI IMG/M metagenome (GOLD analysis project Ga0070749, IMG submission 75180) | Aqueous microbial communities from the Delaware River and Bay under freshwater to marine salinity gradient to study organic matter... | ecosystem: Environmental > Aquatic > Marine >...
ACTGCGATGGCCATCACGCCGAGTGCTGCCTGATGCTCTCTGGACATGTCCGAAAGGTCGGCGTTGGTAAGCACGGTCTTCAGCAGCCTGATTGCGCGATCTTGCTTGCTCATGGCCGCACCTCATCCGCCGCAGCAGCACTGACGCTGTCGTCAATTGGCTCCGTGGCCTCCGCGAACTCCGCCACCTGCTGCGGGGTGAATGGCGGGACTTCCGGCAGATCCTCATCCAGCGGTACGTGCCGTGGCTTTAGGCGGGGGAGCGCCTTGCGGTGGAGTCGGTATCCGTTCTCCGAAAGCCACCACTGCTCACATGCCGTAATCGTCTTATTCTCAGACCACAGCAGTCCCCCTATGACCTGGCTGATTGTGTGGATGGTGCCATCCTCGCGGATAAGCTCGTCCCCCACCTGCCACGGGTACGGCTCGGGGGCGGGCTCGGCGGGCAATTGCGGGCTGGGTGGCGGGTCGCTGGCCTTGCGGTACAGTTTCCAGCCGCGACGCTCCCAGTCGGGCTGTGACAGTGGTGAAGTTACACCCTCCAGAAAGACCCAGCCTTCCCTCCGGTCAATGACCTTCCGCCGCGTGACGCCGTTGCATTCGATCTCGTCTCCAATCTGCCACGGGTACGGCTCGGGGGGCAGGTGGCCGGCCTTGCGGTGGAGCGTGTAGCACCATGACTCCAGTTGCGACTGAGTGCCCTGTGCGCCATTGGTCAAAAACACTTTCCCATCGCGTATCAATGACACGCGGCACACATCACCATTAATCGCAACCTCATCTCCCTCGTGCCACGGGTACGGCTCGGGGGCGGGCTCGGCGGGCAATTGCGGGCTGGGTGGCGGGTCGCTGGCCTTGCGGTACAGTTTCCAGCCGCGACGCTCCCAGTTCGGTTGTGACTGCGGAGACACAATTCCATCGGGAAACACCCAGCCTTCGGAAATGTCTTGCACTCGTCGCGTGCAGCCGTTGTATTCGATCTCGTCGCCAACCTGCCACCGGTACGGCTCGGGGGCTGGGTCGGGGGGCTCTGGCTCTGTGCCATTGCCTGACATTCTCGCAATGGTGTCGCGGCTCAACTCTCCAAGATTCTTGGATAGTTCGGCCACCTGCTGCTTCAGCCGCTGCACTTTGCCACGCTCGGCCAACATTTCCGAGACTACAGTCTCGACCAGCTCGTCTAGCTGCATATTCTTCATCGCCCATGTTATGGCAAATCGCGATTGTGACCTTGCCAGCCTGCCACACGCCCGCCTGATCTCCGCCTGGGCCGCCCACAACGCCCGCTTGAGTTCGCCCTCCGGGCTCGCCTCCCAGCGGTACTCCGCCTGCAGCCGGTCGTGCTGCTCTCGCTCTGTGCCGCGTTCGTGCTCTGGTGTCATCACTCACCCTCCGTCATCAGGAACCCGGCAGCCATCACTCATGGCCGCCAAACGTCTCTACACTCCACCCACCGCCATCGGTGAGTGCTGAATCACCACGCACGCTGCTTTCGTCTGACGAATCTTAACAGCCGCGTCTCGTGTGCCAACCCGCCCTCCGCTGGCCGCTTTAGCCTGCTGATGGTAGCCCTCGCGATTAGCAACGTCAGATACACTCCCTGTACCTTCCACGACAGCACCGAAGACATGAGCCGCGACTCGACCATCCACAGACATCTGCCCGGCTGAAGCGTCTCCTCGTTCCTCTCATACACCGCAGTCTGTCGCCGCTCTGGATGCACAAGCTGGAATTTTTCGGCGTGTCTCTTTGTTTCGCACACCTTAACCACACGCCACACCCCGTGCTGCTTCTCCTCCACAGCATGCAGGACCTTTTTCAATTTCCGGCTCATGTCGTCTCCTCCATCTCTGCCAACTGTCGCACCACGGCACACAGCGAAGGTTTCTTGACCAGCGCCTGAATCACGTCATCCGGCACCTTGCCAGCCGCCGCAGCCAATGCGTCTCCGTCGACCTTCAGCCACTTGGCAAATGTCGCGATTCTCTCGGGAGTCGGCACACTTGCCTTTCCAGTCTCGATCTGGTGCATGTATCCAAGACTAATCTTGGACAAGTGGGCCAAGCTTCGCAGCGACATTCCTTGCTGCTCTCGCACCGCTCGCAAGTGTTTACCAAACGCCGCTGCCTTCTGTCTAGTCATTCAAACACCTCAAACTGCCAGCCACCACCGCGCTTGTTAGGAATCAATCGACAGCCGATGAACACGAATGGAAACAGTGCTGCCGCCACCTTGATTTTAACCTTCGCATCGTCACGCCAAAACCCCTTGACCTCCCAGAATTGAATCTCACCATCGGGCATTATCACCATGAAATCAGGCGTGTACCGCGTGTCTTTTGCCAGCTTCAGGGTGACCGCCTCGAATCGGTAATCGATGATTTCCTTGCGGGCCTTCATTGCCTCCAGATGCTCGGCCATCTTCCGTTCCGTGCCGTTCATCTCGCCGGGCTTGCGTCGGCCCTTCGCTCGTGGGTGTTTCATCTATCATCACTCCTAGTCTCGGTTACTCACGCCGCCAGCCGCTCGGCCAGCTTCAAGCGTGCTTCCGCAACAACTCCTCACCCATCGCCACAATCCAATCCTCTTGGATCGTCGGCAACACATACTCAATCACACCGAGGGGACATTTCTTCCACGCCTTGCGGGTCGCCTCCAGATCGAACGCTCCCCGGATATCGAGAAGGTACCACCCGAGGATGCGTCCCTCCTGCGGGTGACTGTGGCACCACTCGTGCGCGTCCATGCACAGCCGCACGATGTTCCAAGGCTTGTCAATTCGGTGTGCCCCGCCCAGGACGTGGTGGATGTGTAACGGTACGTGCCGACCGCTGCAACACTCCATGTACATGTCAGCCTCGCAGCAGTTCATGGCGTCCGCGAACTGCTGCAACACCGCACGGTCTCGCTTACGCTTCGGCATCCGACCCGCCCTCCAGCTCCTGAATCAATCTGTGTGCTTGTGCCATCGCGTCCGCATGAATCAAACCGAGGGACCGGCGCTTGTCTTCGAGGATGATCCTCAGAATGCGGTACATCTCTGGGGCCGCCGCGAGTAGCTTGCCGTTGTCATCTCGTGGCTCTCCGCTGTGTGGATTGCCCTCGATCACGATTTGACCCTGCGCATCGCGGATGCACCACGCAACGCCCTTTTGCCAATCGTCCAAACCGTAGTTGTATTGGCCCTCACTCCACGGGTCCAGATCGTAGTTGTAGTGGGCCTCATGCCACGGCCCTGGACTGTGTTCCAACTGGCTCATTCTCTGCCCTCCAATTCCTGCAGGAGCATTTGTGCCGCCACCAACGCATCCTGAAGCGGAACCCAACCATCGCCCTTGTTGCACAGCTGACGCAACACGCGGTACATCGTCGGGGCAGCCGCGATCAGCTTCAGGTCGCCTTCGCTGCCAGTCGTGCCATATGGGTTCATCTCAACGATGCTCTTTCCGTCGGCCCCGATAATCGCGGTTTCCTCTCCGCGATCCTCCCAGACATTGCGGATGTCGTAGCGGTAGTATCCCACCGACCACGGCCCCGGACTGTGTTCAATTGGTTGGCTCACTTCACCGCTCCTTTCACGACTCGGCATTCTTGAGTTCCGCCTGCAGGTTGCCGATTGACCTGTCAGCAGCTTCGATCATCTCTGGCGTTGTCGCGTTGGCTCGCAGCTTGTACGCCCAGGCGAGACGCTCGTGGATCTTGAACAGGGCCAGACACCGCGCCCGCATTGCCCGCTGTGTCGCCACCTCCTGCACGATCTGATTCCCGGTCCCCTGCGATAGTCCGCCGCTCTGCTGCAGCCAGACAAGGCGAGAGAGGGCCGCCTGTTCGTCGGTCACGTCTTCCGCTCCAATCTCCATAGCTTGATGTGGTTCATGAGTTCGGTCTTCTTCGGGCCGGCGTCCATCTGGTTTTCCACCCACCACGCAAACCCCTCGCCAGCCAAGGCCAGCGACTTGCCCTTGTGCTTGCCGAACGTGATTCGGAATTCCCCGCCCTTACGGGCCATCAGAGAATCAATCACGGCCCCGGCTTGCGGCTTGCTGTAGGCCATCGCGTTGATCCGTGGGACGCCGAGGGCCACGAGGTACTCGACTTGTTTATCGCTGCAAGATCCCCGCGTGCCAACCAGATCAACAGGCACCTGGAAATGAGCTTCGAGGGCGAACGGGTCCACCTCCTCTGTGCTGTAGGTCGCGACGGCAGTCTGCCCGCGTGCCTCCCGCTCTCGCCTGATCCGCTCCTCCGCCTCAGCCATCTTCCGCAGCCGATCCTCTTCCGCTCGTGCTTGTCGCTGGCGTTCCAATTCGGCGAGACGGGCCTTTTCTTCCTCCAACTTCCGCAGTTCTTCCCGAGGGTCGAACGACTCGGAAAGGGTCTGAATCCGGTGGAGCACTTCCTCCCGCAAATCCTCCGGGGAACCCTCACCCAACACATCGAGGGTACAAATCAATTTGTGCTTGCCACTCGCCCCCACAAAATCCAGTACGGTGCAATGCGGTTTGCTACTCGCCGCAATCGCCGCACGCCGTTCCTCGCGAGTCAGCAGACCGTCAATCACGCCCCGCAGTGGCCGAGTCCCCCGCCCGACCATCTGCGTGTAAAGTGCCCGGCTCTTCGTGGGCCGACAGTTCACAATGATCTCGGCGTTCGGGGCGTCGAACCCTTCGGTAAAGACCCCCACGCCGACCAACCATTGCAGTTCCCCACGCTTAAACCGCCCGATGATCTCGCGTCGGTCTGCGTCAGTAGTTTCCTGTGTCACACACTCGGCGGAACATTCGTAATTTCCCCGCAGTGTCACCGCCACATCCCGAGCATGAGCGACAGTCACGCAAAACACGATCCCGGGCCGACCTGCTGCCTCTCGCACAGCGGGCGCACAGATCGCGTGCAACATCTCCTCATGCCGTCGCCGTGCTTCCTGCTCTTCCTCAGTGAGTTCATCCCACGATTTCCCCAGCCCCATTTCGTCATGCCGTGCACCGGCCATTACGCCTTCGAGGTCTCGCTCGTTCAGGTCGCCAGCGACGGTCCGCACCCGTGAAAGATCCAGCCCCTTGACGTACACAAACTTCTGTTTGATGTCGCAGAGATAGCCGTTGTCGATTCCCCAACAGATGTCTCGTTTCACCGGCGAGACGTCGAAGATCTCCCCCAATTTCACCTCGTCGGCGCGGTCCGGTGTCGCCGTCACCCCGAGGAATCTGGTCTGATGGTTCTGCTGAAACCACCCGTAAATCGTCTTGTAGCTTGATGCTGTCGCGTGATGTGCTTCGTCGGTGATGATCAACCCGAAGTCTCTCGGGGCGTGCATCTGCAATCGTGTCAGCCGCGACAGTGTCTGCACACTGGCCACCACCACCGGGGATTGCTCGAAGAGGTTCCCCTGCCGGATCTCTGACTGCTGCCCCATCTCGATCCCGCATCGGATCGCCATGTGTGCCGAAATCGAGTCTGCCGCCTGATAGATCAGTTCCTGCCGGTGTGCCAGAAACAGAATCCGCCCGCACTCCCGAGGCCACCGCAGACACACCTCAGCCGCGATGACCGTCTTCCCCAGGCCGGTAGCCAACTCGGCCAGAACAGACCGGTTCGTCTGCCATGCCGAGTAGATCGCATCGACTGCTTCGTCCTGATAGTCGCGAAGTGTCAGCACGCCTTGCCCAGGTCCGCACGCCGGGACGATTGGACACAACGGCTCTCGCTCCTCCAGTTCCGGCAGCTCCTCTGCCGCGTCGTAGATCAGGTCCAAGCCGTCCATTACGACACCCTCCCCCGCAACCACTGATCGCCGCTCTCTGTTCGTCGCCCGCTGTACTCTGATTCGTTCACCCACCCAGACCCACGGCACAAGTTACAATCCGCCTTGACGTCTCGCTGGCACTTGAAGCATTCAGTATGCGGGACGCCCAGCTTCAGGGCCTGTTCAATCGCTTGGATTGCCGCGTCTACTGGCGTGGTGTTGATGCGGCTTCCGACTGCCTCACGACTGATTGCCTTGATCTTCGCCTTCAGCTTCCGAACGATGCTCTCAATCTCTTTGACTTCTTCCAGCCGTTCCCACAACGGCACCAGAGACAACCAGACTGGACCGAACGCATCGCGGACTGACTGGCCTTGTTCGGCCTGTGGCTGCGGATCTTTCGGCTTGTCGATCTCCTCGGCCAGCCGGGCAGCAGCCGACACGCTCTTTTCGTTCAGTGCCTCGCGCAGTTGCTCAGCCTTGATCGCCTCACCTGCAGCGGTCAATTCGTCGATCTTCTCGACAACCTCCAACGCCTTCTCCGCAGTTTTCCGGCTGCCCAACCCAGTCTCTTTTGCAGCCTGCGTGATTGCCCGGCCCTTCTCATCGGAACCCTCGGGTAAATTTGCCCGAGGGTCAGACGTTGCCTTTTTCCCGGCTTTCATGCGGCTCTTTGCTTCCACTGACCGGGCCTTGGCAAGCTCGGCAGTTTCCCGGGCCTTCTGCTCTGTGGTCTTGTCCCGCTGGCGATTGCTTTCAATCACCATGATCACTTGGAGATGTTCCGGCAGATCGTCGCGGACCACCATTGCCGGGATATTCGTCAGCCCTGCCAGCTTTGCCGCTTGCCGTCGTCGGTGCCCCGAGAGACAGACGAACGAACCTCCGGGATGTCGGCACACCGTGATCGGATTCAGCACCCCATTTACCCGCACGCTCTCAACAAGATCATCGTCGAAGTTGTCAGCATAGATAGCGTGGTTGATCGGGTGATCGATGATCTTGCCGAGGGGCAGGTGTTGATAAATCGTGTTCACGTTGGCTCCATGAAAAAACCGCCTCGACAGCGCTCTTACTCGCTGTCGGGCGGCTCAAACCCCGGGAGGGGGAAAGTCGAATTGTCGGGCCGGTAAGAGACGGCATCGACATTGTAGCGGACGCTTTGAGAACGTCAATCAAAAAGGCGCGTCATCTTCCGGCGTGAAGTGCGAGACGGGCCGGGATGTCTGCTGCTGTTCGGGTTGCTCGGTCTTAGCTCGCGGCTCCTGCATTGTGCCGGTGTACCGCCATTCGAGTTCCGTGCCGCGCTTCCATGCCGCGATCTCGTAGACCTTGCCGTCCAACGTGACGAGCTTGCCTTTGAGGTCGGGCTGGTTGTCGGCCTTCTTGTAGGTGTTGGGGAACAGCGTGAAAGTGCCGGGCTTCTGGACGTACTCAGACATTGGGCTTCTCCATGATCGTGATGAAAAGGTCTTGCAAGGCGACATCACGGGTAATGCCGGGCTTGTCGTAGATTTCCGCCTCGATTTCATTCGCAATCTTGGCAGCGTGTTCGGGGTCGTCCATGCACTTCGCAAGTGATGAATCAAACCACGCCAACAGCTTCTCGCTGTACTCTCGCTTGTACTCGTCCGGCCAGTGGAACTCCTGCAGCAGACTCCGCAGAGAGTCGTGAAGGGCTGGACGTGTGCCGGTCTGCTGGGCGGGCTCGGGCTTGGGTTGCTGCTTCGGTGCGGCCTGACTCGCCGCGTTGCCGTCGTCATCGTCATCAGGTGCCACGCCAACCATCGCCGCAAGGGCGTACCGTCGAGCGTAGGTGATCGCCGATCCCGCCCCCTGTGCCGTCGCCTTGTCCATCGGCAGGATGAGCGTTGACTCGGCCCACTGCCCCGAGGAATGCAGTAGCCGAGTCGTGACCGACACACCCCGATCTGCCAGCGCCGGCCCCTGCAACACTGCCAGCCCATTGAGTGACAGTGCCACGCGACACGCATTCCATACGCTTGCCAGATCGGCATAGCGGCTGCGGAAGTGCGGATTTTCGTTGTCTCTTGTCGCGGCTTGAATCTGGCCCTGCGCCTTGGCCAACGCCGCCGCCAGCTCGTTGATCTGCTCACTGGTCTGCATTACTCGTCGTCCTCCACTGTGTAGCCCAAGTACTGCATGTGATGCCACAAACTGCGGACCTCTTTGGTCTTGCGGTCGTAGCCAAACAGATTCCCGCGTCCATGATGTGGGCCGAGAAGTTCCACGAAGTGATCTTCGGTCTCCCTGACCCAATCAAGAATGGCCCCTGCCTTGAAGGCCGAGACCCTAATTCCGTCTGGCAGAAAGTCTCGTCGCACCTCAAGGCCGGGATAGTAGGTGGCAACCAAGTTCACCACCTCACCAGACACCCGCAGAATTTCAACCGGCAGCATACACCGCCACTCCAGCCGCTCGGGGATGTCAGCCATGCTGCACCTCATCCCACTCGTCGGCAGGTGCCGGGCCGTGGTCGGTCTTGGCCCTGTCTGGTCGCGATTGCTCGAACGCACACCACGCCGTCATAAGGGACTGGCAGAACGAACTCAGCCGCGCCCGCACCGGCAGTTCGATCCACTGGTCTCTCTCCAGCTTCTCGACCTTGCGGAGCAACTCTTGGAAGTCGCGCCACAAACCATCCTCAATGCTTTCCATCATCGTCATCACCCCCGAGGTAAAAGAAAACTCACTGCAACAGCGTCCAACACTGCGTCGACTGATTGCGGCTGATGCGTGCTAGCGACCCCGCCTCTGTCAGCAGGTCGCTGCACTTGATCACCGCCGCGTTCGCCTGGCCGGCACATTGCTGCGCCTCAGCACGGTCACCAGCCGCCAATGCGGTCTGGCATTGCTCGATCCATCCGTCTGCCGTGCTGGCGAACAACGCCCCCACAGCAGCCGTGTCGGTCGCTGCTCGGCCATCCGCCAGAGCACCGAGTCGCAGCCACTCGTAGTGAGGCCACGGGGTCAGCACCGGCAGGCTCTCTGCCGCATGTCTCGCCTGTGTCGCCTCGACTACCACCGCCGTCGCTCGGTCTGACCACTCACCAGCAGCAGCCACTGAGGCCGCCGCCAGAATCAGCACACACTCCAGCCATGTTCTAAGACGCATTATCACTCCCGAGGTTAAAGGAACCGCATCACTCACTCAGTGGGGACGGGAGGAGTTGCACCTCCACAGCTCCCATCAGGGAGCTACCGGTTGACGACCGGCTTTGCTCACTCCTCCAGTTCCGGGCTGACCGTCGTCAGCGTTTTCCTGGCTCTTGCTGCGACCCCAAATCTCTTGCGGTCACCCGGCAATGCTCCGGGATGATGTCACCATGTCGACCTGATGACACCACAGCAGACGTTGGGCTTCGGGTGGGACCCCTCAATTCCCACGCACGTTAGGGAGTCCGACTCCGTTCGCGTGCGCTTTGCTGCTGACCGCAATAGTGGATCGGGCAGGAATCGAACCTGCTCTGGCTTCATCCGTTGCCTGTAGCCTAGGTTTGCGAATGATTCTTCGGACTTCATCGCCTATCTAGGTTTCAGCGTGTCACCGTCCACGCCGCCGATCCGTTGCCAGTCTCTGCACGGCCCTGGCTGCCGTTGGTGCGTGTTTCCCGCCGAGTGGGGTTAGTCAATCACCGTCCTGACCTCGTCGACCTGCACGACACGAAATTCATCATCTTGGGAGCGATGCTGTTCGACAACTCGCCGTGCATCTTTCAATGTGGTCGGGTGATGGAACGTGGTCCACGAATTGCGGAACTTGTATTCCACAATGTAAAAGGTCCGCCGCTCTGGCTCACTCATCACTCATCCTCCGAATGATCGTAATCCGGCCAGATCCGCAGACAGGCCAGCATCGTGGCCACGGCACAGCCGCAGAGGACGCCAGCCGCCAGCACAGAGAGAACGGTTGTCATGGTGTAGGCTCCCTAAATCGGCTTGTCAGAATGGATCACATGCTCGATGTGGCAGACGTACACAACCCGCAGCTCCGCATCGATTGACCGAATCACAAAGTCTTTGGCCAACAGATCCATTCGATCTAGTGCGGTCTGCTTTCTGTCAAATTTCTCCACCGAACACTTTCCGTCTGGCCAGACAGTCCGCACCTCGAAATACACTTGCTCAGTCATCGTCGCCATCACTCACCCTCCCGAGGAACTTGGAAACACGCCCTGCCGTCGATTCGATCCGGGCCAGACCGTCGTTTTCGGCTGGCTCGCGTCACGCCAGCAGCACCCACCAGCCTGCTCTGAGGCTCACTCACTGGCAGGCGGTTGAGATTCAAGGGCCATCCGTGGCCGCCGCATCCTGCAGGCCGTCCGTGTCGCCCGGGCCGTCATGACCCGAGACTGCGAAACTGTCCCCGTTGTCGATCCGCTGTTGTACCTTGTCGCGGAGGATGTCCACGTCGGGCGGGGCGTCGATCCCCAACCGGACCTTGTTGCCGGTCACCCGCACAATTTTGACTCGGACCAGCTCGCCGTTGTCCAAAGTCATCGTGAGGCCACTCCCTGCCAGCACCGTAAGAACTAGCATCACTTCCCTCCCTGAACTGCTGCCTGCAGAATGTTCCGTATCACCGTGCTCATCGGCACGCCGCCAGCTGTGGCACGCCGCCTGATCTCGGTCACGATCTGCCGAGGTAGCCGCGTGTAGACCGAGACTCCACGCTCACGAGGTCGGCCGGGTCGTTTGTGTGCCATGATGTCCTAGCTGTGAACAATCTCGAATGCGGGCCGCGTGTCAGTCGGAGCCCACCGCCAGACGGCTTGCTCGTCGCAGGTCTCGCCCGCTGGAAGGTCGCGGCTGATCAGCCGGACGCGATGCTTCTGGCACAACGCCCGGAACTCCTCGAAGAACCACGCACTCTCACGCCACATCTCTTCTGTCAACTTGCCGCCGGTCACTGTCTGGGGCATCACTCACTCCCCCCGAGAAAAAACAGAAGTTGCCTCAAACACCGGCTCGGCATCTACAGGACCGTGATACCGATACCTGCCACCAGCACCGAACCAATCCCCTAAACACAAGTCACCACCCTCGTACTCCCAGCCATCCGGATCGGTGTAACACACCAGTTTCAGGCGGCTCACATCGTACTGCTGATCTGGCAGCAGCCTCACCAATGCAGGTCGCGTCATCACTCACTCCCGAGGTTAGAGAAACATCAGTGGATCGGCTGGGAGTCGAACCCAGATCTCCGAGGGCAGCGGGCAATTACTCCGCCCATCCCCGGCGTGTGTCCGCAGCAACGTTCGCGAGACGCCGCCGACTCTCACAACCGACGATCCGTGTAGAAGCCCCCCGGATCTCCCGAGGGGCGAGGGCTGGACTGACTACGGATAGATCCGGAAGTCACCTTTAGGGGTCACCTGAAACCACAACACCTTGCCCTCGCGGGACACAATCGCGTATTGATCGGTCGTGTCGTAGTACCGCACCTCACCGCCGACAACTTGCCGGTCACAATTCCACAGCCGAGGGTCAGTCGCCGCGACACGCTCTTGCATTGCTTCGCGCTTACGGGCCATTGCATTCGATGCACGAATCGTCGCGGGGGTCGGCAACACTGTTCCAAGCCAGTCCTTCATCTGTCATCACTCCCGAGTCTTGTTCGCCACTCGCACATCGCGTTTGGCATGTCGGCATTGTAGCAACGGCTCGCATTCTGTCCAGAACAATCCAGAAGAATTCCACGACATTGCCCCAAGTCACTGCCGGGCCTGGACTTGCGTCGACAGATTTTTCCGTTTGCCGCTCGGTTTCTGGTCGGCGGATCGCGTTCGACTCGGAAAAACAAGGGTGGAATTGATTCGCGGAATTCTCGGAAGTGCGTCCAGTTCGGTTTTCCTAGGCTGGAATGCGTCCCGTACCATCAGGACATGGTCCTCTTGTTGCCCCTCCCCGCTGCCGTCTTGCTCGATCCCGCCTCTGTGCTGGCCGGGCTGGCCGTGGGAATTGCCGTGGGCCTGGCGGTGGGGGTGTTGACTCGGGGCAGGGGGGCGGTATAATGCCCGATGTCTGAGGAGGTGCATCTCACCAGACCACAAATTGACGTTGAACAACCCGCTGAGCTTTGCCGATGCACCGGTGAAGCCAGCGGGTTTTTTCTTGGACTGACCGATAGGCGGTACAACCCGGTTCGATTCTGGGCAGTCCACTCGCGGGTGTTTCCGCGATAGGCCGCGTCGCCACTTCCAGACATGGGGCGATGTGCTGAGGCTGACGGCGGGTCTGGTGAGGTGGCTACCACCTGGGGGAAGTTCCCGGGGGTTGGGGGCTCCTACGGGGGCAAAGTGGAAACGCCAGCAACAATCGCCGTGGGGCCATAAGCCATGCAAGCCCGAGAATTCGGTTCCATGTCTTGTGGTAACGACCGACCGACCGGCTCCGTGTTTCAGATCAGTGAACTAGCGTTGCGTTGTGTGACTTGCACTTGTGACTGGTGACTAGCCGACTGGCAGCCGGGACAAGGGACAGAGACGACAGCAGACCGGGTAACTGAAACATGGTGAGGGAAGGGAAGGGAGTATCCCGGTGGGCAGGGTGCGCAAAGAGAAAGACGACTTCCGTACACATGAGTAGATGACACGATGACAGCACTTACGATGACCACGTTGACCGAGGCTTGGCGCAACGTCGAGCAGATCACCCTGCAGCACATCCACGCCGATGGCAGCCGAACGGAGTACACCGGATTCCCGGGCCGTATCACGCGACTGCCCAACGGCATCGTGTCGATCTACCTGTCTGACCCACCGAATCAGCCGGTGTATCTGCGGTATACGATGGTCTCGCACGAAAGCGACGTAATTGAGCCGGTGCCCGACACCGTGTTCCCGCGATTCGAGGTTATCCAGATCATCGTCAAGGAACGCTGTCGCGACGATTGGAAAGCCTACCTCACCTTTAAGGATCGCGAGTTTCCCGGGATGGCCTACGAAATCTCGATGTGTGACGACACACCCGAGAAGGCGTTGAAACTCGCATACGACCTGTTTCTGGACGACCCGGAATTCCATGCTGACAACCACTGGGAAATGACCGAGGCCAACGCCGACAAGTTTCGGGACGATGCACGATGACACTCAGAGAACTGACAGAGGCGTGGATTCAAAACCGAATCGTAGAATGGCACGATGCCGAGGGGACATTGTGTGGCGGGATGCCGGTTGCGATGGATCGTGGCCGGGGTGAGGTCGGCGCGTTGTTCCAAATGTGGGGCAAGGAAAACAGGTCATGGTCGGTGCGATTCCGCCTGGTCGATACCATGCGATTCGACAAGGTCCGCCAAGAGTTCGAAACCGATCTGGAGCCCCTGACATGACACCCCTGACACTCACCGCGTTAGCCCAGGCCTGGAAGGCCATCACCTACATCATCGTGCGCGATGAGCACGGCACGACACACATCGGCTTCCCCAAGAAGATCGAACGGATGCTCGACGGGGTCGTATCGATCACGCTCGCCGACTGGGACAAGGACGGGGTGACCGTGCTGTATCGCCTCATTGGCGACGGGGAAACGCTGGAGCCTGTGCAATGAGACTACGCGACCTCCGTGACATGATCGCCAACCGCCAGCCGATCATAAGCTGCCGAATTGGGGAACCATACGAAGTCGTTCCATATGACTACACCCAGTATCGTGGACGGCTCGCAATTCATTGCACCAGCCCGGATGGTGGCTTCGATACGATCATCATGACACTTGACCCCTCGCCCACATACGACCCACTGGACGCCGAATTGCGATGACCGCCTTTCCCCAATTCTCAGTCATTCAAATCATAGTCGCGGAAAAAGGAAGCGACGACTGGCGGGCCTTTCTCGCCTTTCAGGATCGCGAATGGCCCGGCATGGCCTATGAGATTCGAGGCAGTGGCAACACGCCAGAGAAAGCTTTAGCGATGGCTTACGGGCTGTTCCTCGATGATCCTCGCGAACACGCTACCGACCATTGGGAAATGACCGAGGCCAACGCCGACAAGTTTCGGGATGATGCACGATGACACTCAGAGAACTGATGGACGCTTGGGAAAAGGGCCGCTCTGTCATGATGACCGACGCCGAAGGGACCGTGTATGTCGGCACCCCCGAAGTCCTGCACATGCTGCCGGATCGCCGAGTAGCCGTTGTGCTACGGGTCGGCCATTCGCATTCCGGGGAACACGACCACAAGCAGATCATCTACGCCTTTTAGACGGAGCCCACACGATGACACTACGAGAACTAACCGACGCGATCGCATTCGGCAGGGAACTGTACTGGACCGTCACCGTCGACGGTTTCCCCGAGGGCTGGCCCGGGGTGCCGTTTGCAATGCAACGCGAGCCAGACGGTGGAATATGGGTCGGGGTGGACTTTCAGGGGCAGCTAAAGACGTTCACCTTCTATCCCCGATCCTCGCCAACCAATGACCCCCTGGACGCCGAACTCCGATGACGTTCACCGAACTCACCGCCGCCATGTGGGACGGCCGCAGCGTGACGCTGACAGACCACGCGGGCCGGACCATTGAGGCGGTCCCCATGGGGATTCTTTGCACTGCGGGATGCCGAGACAGACGGCTATATGTGGTCTCCTGCCGATCAAAGACCACCCGTCCAAGGAGCGGAACTATCGTCATGCGGTTCGACTCGTTCGACAGCAACTGAACGCCCGATAACCTTTTTGCTGGTCCCGACAAAATGGAAAATTCTTCCGGATTGTGTCTTGCAAACTCATCCTCACGCCGATATAAATAACCCATCAGACGTGAGTGACGCCTGACCCACTAACCCGAGGAGATGACGATGACGACTGCCAAGCAAGTGTGGAATTCGACCAAGTCCGACTACAGCAACTGGCGGGCCAGCAAGGTGATTTGCCCGACCCTGATGCCCGCGATTGGCACCAAGGTTGACGTGATGTTCGGCACCTCGCGTGGGCTGCTGTCCGGTGTTGTGATCGGCCACGACGAGCAAGCCCCCATCGTTGAGTTCACCATGAGGAACGGCAAGACCCGCCAAGGGCTTTGCACCGTGCAGGTCAAGGGCTTCAAGATGTACTCCGAGGAAACGGGCAAGGGATACATTCCCGTGAAGTACATGGCTTGGCTCGCCGAGTAGCCCCCACCCAGTCAACGTCCCCCGGGAATCGGCCCGGGGGTCTTCGGAATTCTTCCGATTTCCTGTTGACAACTCATCCGCACGCCGATATAAATACACCATGTCAGCCGCACAACGCGGACGACGCCAACCCCGGGAGATGATGACAGTGACCGCGAAACTCAGCCCCGCAATGGAAGCCACCTTGGAACTGTTTCGGCAGGAATGCGTGAAACATCCCGCTGGAGTGCAGTGGGTTGAGGGGACAACCCAGCGGACGATTAACGCCCTCGTCGCTCGCGGCAAGCTGAAGATCTCGCGAAGCACACCGGGCGGATACGTCACGTTCCTCGGAGAGAAGCGGGCTCGTTGGCACCAAGACATGTGGTATGCCGTCGCGGACGCCAAGTAACTCCCCACCCCGCCCCCTGCACATCGCGGGGGGCTTCCTTCCTCTTGTCTGGAGTCTTGAGACATGTCGACTATTGAATGGCGCTGGACCAGTGGCGACGGAAGTCAACTTGGCTTTGATCAATTCGGCCACTATTGGTGGCGCAAGAATTCGGATTGTGTGCGATTGGAATGTACTCGATTGGCAGCAATCGAGTGGAAACGGCGCAATAACGTTTCCTGATGTGTGTTACCCGCCCCCGGCACATCGCCGGGGGCTTCCTCTGACCTGATGGAGATGATGACACGATGAACGAATACCAGATTGCGTTTGACGACTCGACCGCCCCAAGCGGATGGCACATCGTCGAGACATTTGAGGCCGCAGATGACAAGGCGGCCAACGCATATGCCGACGAGTACTACGCCGATCAGGAATGGTGGGTGTTGGATGCCAACGGCAGGAACATCAACGGCTGACGCGATCCCGACAACTGATTCACACGCCCCCGGGACTGGCTCGGGGGCAACTATTAAGCCCCACTGAAGAGTTCACAACGGAGAAGAAATGTCCCTCTACCAACAGGTTGTCAATCGCGTGCGCCGCTCGCCATTCCCTGAATACGTTGAAGCCGCATGGATGGGAACCGAATACGTAATCCGAGACGACCGCGCCGGCCCCGGCTCGCTCTACAGTGCGGACGGTGTTGAGTTCGTCTCGCGACTCGGCACCCCCGCGTATGCCATGATGCCGCCGATTCTGTACTGTGGCGGTCCCCGTTGCTCTTTCTGAAAGCCCCCTGATGCCTACCTACACCACCGCAACCGCCGCCGCCAAACTTGGCCTCTGCCCCAGGCAGGTCGGCCAACTCGCACGCCAGCACGGGCTCGGCCGCAAGGTCGGCAGAGACTGGCAGTTCACCGCCGCCGAGGTTCGCAAGATGCATGGACGCCCGACAGTGGGACGCCCACGGAAGGGGGCCGCACGATGACCCATCCCATCATCGCCCGGCTGTACATCGACCGACAGCGGCAGCAACGCCTGATCGAAGACGCTCAGGCCAAATGGCAAGACGCCGCTCGTGCTGTCCTGGCCTTGCACCCAGCAGCCCGCGAGTACGGCACCGATGCCGACTACCACGCGGCAGTTGACCAGTACAATGACTGGCTGGTCCGCATCCAGGATCTCATCGCCGACCTCGCCGTCACCTCTGCCGCGATTGCCGAGTCGCTCGCTGGCCCAGGCTCCCATCTGACAGGAACCACGCTATGACAGCCCCCGCCCTCCGCTACCACATCGCCGGGTTGGCCAAATTCATCCAGCCCGGGGGAATGGTCCTGCTCTCGCCGCAGGACGAACTCAACCGGCAGGAGTTCCTTACATTGACCGCCGGAATCCTCCACGCCCGCGAGTACCGCACCGATGTCATCGTCTGGTGCCGAGAGGGTCGCTGGGAGTGGGCCACGTCTGCATACCCCCTGCCGATCAGCGCCTATATCGACGGTGTTCCGGAATGTCAGATCACCGTCACTGATGACACCCAGACAGTCCGCCGGGTAATCCAGCTCGGCGAGTCCACCGTTACCCCTGTGCCGCCCCCTGTGCCCGAAAAAAGGAAGTCCCGATGATCCGCTCCGCCGCCCTCACTGGCATCGCCCTGGGCCTCGCCGTTGCCGCTTGTGTGTCCCGAGTCCCGCCAGTCAATCGGCCAGCGTCTACGGGCCGCGTGGTGCGTTTGGCGACGGTTCCCCAGGGTGCCGCCTTGCCGCCAGTCGACACGACGTACATTACCGAGTTCCACGGCCGCAAGTATCGCGTTTCGTGGGCCGCCTTGGATATCCCCTGTTGGATGGTGGGTGGGGACGTGTTGTCGATCAACGGGACTGTGCGATATCAGGACCGCCGCGTCAAACCTTGAACCCGTACCAAGAGCCCTGCCAGTGCAGATGCAGCAGGTCCCCGTTTGCTCCGGTGTAAGTAACGGGGACTGTATGCACTGTTCCCGTGATTGTTGCGTTCCCAAATCCATCATATGTGCCACGAGCGAACAGGCCGGGGCTGGCAACGACGCGAACATTGAGAGACAGGCCACCATCCGTACTGCTGGATAGCAAGTCGACAACCTGAAATCCAATCGATGTGGTATTCAACATCCACGATCCATTGATCGGCCCAATCTGATTTCCGACTGATGGTATGCTTCCACTGTATCCGCCCATCATCACATTGCCAAAAGTGCCCTGTCCAGTGGAGTTTATTGCAATCGGAATCGGCCCGTTGAACAAGTGCGAATACTGCGATCCGTAAGTGTTCGGCTTGCTCACAGTGAATCCCATATTTGCATACCCAACACTATAGATCCCGCCTGACCCGTCGAATTGATTGAACGGAACAAACATCCCCGTAATTCGCATGCAGGCAAAGGCCGGAATTTCCTCCCCGCTGTCGTTTCTGACTGGCCAGTATTGTTGGTTCTCGCCTGCCGATGTGCCGAGTAGCCCAATCATGGACGCCGCCTCCGCTGGTCTCGGTCCGCTCGTCTCTGCTTTCGTTGCATGTCATTCACCCGTCGTTCCTTGTACGGTGGGACGTAGGGGGACGGCTCATACAACCTGCTGGCCGAGGTATAGCACCCGCCCCCGCCGATCTCCCATGTGACCTGCTGAATGGCACCGTCGGGATTGATCGCCTGCAAGCCGACGTACTTCCCAGATGCCCCGGACTGCGTCACGTACTGCGAAATTCGGCCATTCGCGTAATACTGGCTGAGGGTGTTGAGTTCGGCCTCATATGTCTTCTCTAGCCAACCGAGTGACAATCCCGCTTGATCGTAACGGGTGTATCTTTCCCAGACCAATTCCTCTCTGCGGACAACCTCAGTGCCGTATCCGGATGCCGCTCCAGTCGCTTGGGTGTAGCTCCATCGCATGTGGGCCGAGGTGTCCGGATGCCGCACCGTGAATGAGCATTCAAGCTCTATGAACGCTGCTGCAAATTGCTTTGTGGTGTTGTCCCATCGAACGACCTGCTCGTCGAATCGCACCATTCCCAGCTCGTGCTCTACGGTGAACCGGCCGGGATATCTCCACTGAGCTTGATTCGCTCGCGAAGAATTGCGGGGGAACTCAAGTGAGATGTTGCCGACAAAGTATACCCCGTACACGGCTTCAGGACGTCTGCGCCTGATTCCGTTGGCATCCGGACCAGTTTGCACCAACCCTTTCTCCAATGGCAGGATCTCGCGAAGGTACTGAACCAAATATCCAACACCTCCGACTTGCGGTTGCTGCACCTGTAGTGGGGCAGGCTGGCCCGGCATCACTGGACCAATCGGAATGACCGGGGCTTGTACTGGCGGTGGGCCGGGAAGCAAAACGATCGGGGCTGAAATCGGGCTGTTGATGTCTCGGATGCGATACAGCCGGAAGACGTCACGAAGCGCCAAGGCCCGCGCATCACTGGCCGCGATACCAGAAAAGAATTGCGTTTCTTTTCCCCAACCTCCGGCAGGCGTGTACGATAGCTGGTCGATGGGTTTGATTGATCCGTCGAGATCGTAGCCGACTGCCTCCAACTCCAGCCGCCGTTGATATCGATTCGGGCCGCCCAGGATACGTACCGTCGCGGGTACTTCCGGGGGGTTGCTGCTCACCTCCTGCTCGATCAGGAATGTATTCGCGGGCAAGGGAGCCCCGACGCCCTGCTGCCTGATGGCAACTGTCCCATTGATCTGCAGGACAACCACCATCCCGAACGGCTCGATCAGATCGGCCAACGCCTCGGCGGGATTGTCCGCGACCCATTCACACTCGGGCCGCGCGTTGTTCGGGATGTCTGACACGCCGACAACGCCGGTCTCCCCCATCGCATCGAGGAGCAATTGGGCCAACTGCTGCGGTGTCTTCTCTGTCGCTGTGACGATCAGGCCATCGGCATCACGCTGGTTGTAATGGCCGTAGACCTCACCGAACTTCCACCGCCATCGCCGATCTACCGCCGTGAACGACACCAGCGTACCATCAGTCGACCGCACCATTGAGGACTGATCAGCCCTGCAGTCCTTGATCGTCAGTGTTGTTGTGCCGTGGTAGAACACCACATCCCCAGTCGGGGCAATCGCAGCAGTCTGGGGCGTGATCTGGAATGACACCACGCTTGGCGTGATGCCGTGCGTGAGGGTGTACGATGCCCCGAGGACATTCTGGACGCCCGGATAGGTGGCGTAGCTGTGATTCACGAGACACTGCCCAGGGTGAGGCGTCGGTTATTGGGAATCTCCAATGTGACGCCCTGCAAGTTGGTGCGGTTCAGGTCGATGCCGTTCGTGAAGGTGACCGTCCCGGCTGGATCGCGGAACGTCGCGCCGGCGAACAGATCGCAATTGGTGACTGTCCTGGCCCGCTGGTTCGCTCGGAAGTCCAGTTCCCCACCGGACAGCGTCAACGTCGTCAACGTGCCCGTGCTCTCGTAGGAACAGTATCCCCCGGTGATGGTCACAGTGACCGCCACGCCAGACACATGCCGCCACGATCCGCCGGACAGCGTTGTGGTGGTCACCGCGTTGTTCGTGGTGAGGTTGCCCCCGGTCTGCTCAAGCGTCGTCAGTGTCACGCCAGACCCGATGACCACCGTGGAATCCGTGGTCTGGTTCGTGCGGAAACCCACCTTTGCCGTGGTGATCTGGGATGTCTCGCCAGCGAAGAACGCAATCCCGAGGGAGCCTTTCGAGATGGTTACCGTGTTGCTTACGTGCGTGCCTTTCCAGAGGATCGCCGGGACGCCCTGCAGTTCACTCACGCCAGAGTTCAGAACGACCAACTGACACTGTCCCGACCCGCTGTCGATCTTGATCCGGCTCGACCCTTGCCCGTCCCCTCCGCCAATCGTGAGGGCTTGCGTTACGCTGTCAGACGACGTGCCGAGGGCAAGGTACTTGTCGCGGTATTCTGCGTATGGGTATGCCGAGTCATCGACGTTGGTCTCTGGCAGCCCGATCCGTCCCGTGTATCCCTGCGTAATCGTGATCGACTGAGGGGACACGCTCGATTGTGCCAGACCGTACAGGCAATCGACGTTCCCCGAGTCGTACACGATGTCGTCGGAGTCTACGGGGACAGTCGACCCACTCCAGTTCGCCGCGACGTTGAAGAAGTTCGGGCCCGATGCCGAAATCGTCGTGGCAGTCGAGACAGTCCCCGATGTGCTTGATTTGCTCACGCTGATCGTGAACGGCTTGCCCTTCGTTTTGCCGATCAGCACCACGGTCGAACCGCTGGCAGCCGGCGCAGTCTCACCGCTCACGAACTCGCGAAACTCTGCCACATTCGGCCCGCGCTCGGTCACGCTATACGCTGCACCAAGGGCTGTCGACGTGCTCCCGAGGGCTGCGGCAAGCTCGGTCGCAATCTGCGTTGTGGTGACCGTGGTCCCGATTGTCAGCACGATTGCCCGACCGTTGCACGTGACTGTCAGCGTATCGGCTGCGACCCACGTCCCGCCGATTGTGATCGTTTCCTTCTGTGCCACGGGAAGCGCGGCCCCCGTCCATCGTCGTGTCGCCATTTATCACCCGCTGGGGTATCGGAAGAGAAGGGAAGGGGATTCGAACTCATACGCCCAGGAGACGGCATACATCTGGTTGCCAAACCGCCCGATCTTGCTCGGCGTGCTGTACGTGATCCGTCGTCGCTCGCGATGTTCCGCCGAGGGGAACGCCGGGCCGGGGACCGTTGGCCATGTGCTGACCCCGATCGCCTGGCCCTGCTGCTGGCACGTGTAGGGTGTCTGCTGCCTCACGAGTTGCTCAACCGGGGGGCCGTACAGAGTCGGAATGACAACCTTCTGTTGACCACCGCCACCGAACGTAAATGTTTCCGAGGTGGAGTAGACGCCCAGGTCTTGATTGTACTCGGCTTCGGCTTGGATGCTGTACGTCCGGAATGTCACGTACTCGGCACCGTCGCCAGTCGGGTAGGACAGATCCAAGATCCTCACGCCCGTCCGGCTGCCGGTGTTGCGCATCGCGTGGCGAACTGTCACGCCGTCGCTGTCGTAGAGGACCAGATCCAACCCATCGGCCCCGTACGCCGCTTCGAGGGCGAGAATCTTGGTGGACAGGTCCGAGACAGAGGAGCCCTGCAACATCCCCTGGATCGACCACGACGCGACGTATCCCGACCGAAGCCCGACCTCATTGAACGTCGGCCGCTGGCTGATCGAGATGATGACTTCGTTGTCGGGGTGCGAGTAGCTGCCGTATCTCAGAATCATGGGACACCGCTCCTCCGCAATGCGGCTGCCTCATTGGCCTGTGCGTTCATTTGTGCCCGGATGCGGTTGATGGTGATTTCCTCCAACTCCTTCACGAGTGGGGCAATCCGCTCCTCTAACGCATCGGCCAACCGCGACGGATCGAGGTCAACGCTGATCGTCTGTTTGATGTCCGCCGTGATCTTCGCCTCAGCTTCGGCGATTTTACGATCCAAGCCGAGTAGCTTGACGATCTCGGCGAACCCGGCCGCATCGGCTCCCGCCTGTGCCTGCTCGGACAGGATGCCACGGAATGCGACATTGCCCCTGGCGAACTTCAATTCCTCGCTCGTGAGTTGTCCCACCCCGCCCGGCCCTGCCACCTTGCGGGCGATGTCCAGCGTAGCCTGTTTCTCGCGAACGTCCATCAGGCCGAACTCTTCGCGGGCCGCATCAATCCGCTTGCGTGTCTCCTCGATCAGATCACGCTCGGCCTTTGTGCGCTCGAGGATGATCTGGTTCAACTGCCGCTCATTGTCGAGCCGCGATTGCTGGACGTTGGCGAATCGTTCCTCGCGTGCCCGTGGCGTGTTGCGTTCTGATTGCGCCCGCTTCTCTTCCTCGTTGCGGAACTGCTCGAAGAACCCGACATTGGGAAACGCCTCGGCCAACGCCGCGTAGAACTGTCGACCGGGCTTGGCGAATGTCTCCTCGCCGCCTGTGGCCAGATCCTTGACAACATCCGACACGCCACCGAGAACAACCTTCGGCGCGTTGAATGCCGTGATGGTGGCAGAGGCAATGGACAGGAATTTGTTTTCCATGCCCCCGCCGAAGAAGCCTTTCCCGGCTGCTGCTGCTCGTCCTGCTGCTGCCGCTCCACCAGCCCCCCCGCCTGCCGCTGCCTTGGCCTGTGCTGTGGCCTGTGCCGCTGTCGCTGTGGCGTTCTTGATCTCTTTTGCGAGGGCTTCAACCTCGATGATGATTGGGCCGCCGATCCGTCGCTGGCCCCCCGACCGCCTCGCACCAAGCCCCCCGAAGTCACCGCCACCACCACCGAACCCACCGCCCGCCATCATGCCACGCTCTGGCACGATCAACCCGCCCCGGTCAATGAACCGACCAAAGCCACCGGCACGCTGCAGGCCACCACCACCGCCGCCACCCTGCGCAACAGCAGCCGGGACGATCAGCCCCCCGCCAACGTCGACGGCCCCAGGGGGAACAGGAGCCCCACCGCCACGCCGACCACCTCCGCCGCCTTGGCCAGCCCCTGCCCCGAAGCCTTTCCCGGTCTTGCGGTAGAAGGTGTTGTAGGCCGCCTCGACCCTTCGCAGGCTGTCTATGTACGCCTTCTCAACGCGCTTGATCTCGGCAAGCTGGCTGTCTACGTGCTTCTTCTGTGCGCTCCTCAGCCGTCCGAGATGCTGCTTCTCGGCCTGCTCGATGGTCTTTTGGATCGCGGCAATGTCCGCCGTGATCTTCTTCCGGGCATCCGCCGACGCCTGGAAGTCCATCCTGACCTTAATCAACACATCGGTCGAGAGATTAGCCACGACGCCCCCCGATCAGTGCACCGACTGGACCAGCGACCCGCAAGGCCAATTCCATCTCCGCCGAGTCGCTCGCTTGCCTGATGATCGCCGCATTCCTGCGAACGATCGGATCGTCGGGGAACTGGCCCACGGCTCGGCACTCGCTGTAATGCTGATATGCCTGCCAATTCTGGTCGGTCAACGCCCTGGATTGCTCGGGCGTTCCCTTGGGGCAGCCGTTCGCCCTGGTACGACACGGGGGGAGATTGCCGACGGGCCGGCGCACTGGCTCGCCGCGAATCTTCAGCCGATCCCCTGTCTTCTCGTCGTACACGTACATTTGGCAGTCCTGACAATCGCGGTGGGCTACCTCGGGGTGCAGGATCGTCAACCGCACCCCCTCCGCTAGTTTTTTGCCGTGTCTCCCGACTCCACCGCACCACAAAGCAAGGTCCACAGCTTCAGCACGAGGGGATTGACCAGCCGCTTGACGCTATCGACGGACACTGGCACCGCCTCACCGCTCGGCCCTGCGATGTTCCACGATGTGACCTTGGCCGCGATCAGATCACAGACCAGCCGCGTCCATCCAGCTTCATCCAATCCCTTGGACTTGGCGAGATACTCGGCGAAGTCAGCCGCCGCCATCGGACGATACGCAATCTGGATCTCGTCCCACAGTTCGCACGCTGGAATGACCGTCTCACGGGTGTAGCCGTCGGGAATGAACGGGGATGGCATCGTGTCGCCTTATGCGGTTGAGTCGCTGGTAATGACGAGTTCCTTCGTTGCTCCGCTGCTTCGAGCACTGCCCGACAGCGTGAGGAGGATCTCCCCCGGACCACCAACAACCGGAGAAGCATCGGGGACCATGAGGGCCGCCACACTGAATGTAATCGACCGGTTGCCGTTCGTCAGCACGAAGGTTGCCGCCGATGCCCCGCTGGAGTTGATCCCGTACAAGTCCACCTCGTCCGAGGTATACGGCACCGTCAGCGAGAGGGTGACGTCTCGGCCTTCCGTGTGAATGTCCGTCGCGGTCTGGCTGTTGGCGAACCGGCTGTTGATCTGATTGTCGATTGTCAGTTCCCATTGTGTCACCGTCCGCGTCGTCCCCTCGATCGTGCAGACCGCATCGGACCAAACGTAGGGCGGGTCAGTCGGGGCCGCAATCGTCGGGAAGGCAGTCGCGGATACGACCTCGGTCTTCCCGGTCAACTCACAGTCGAGTTCCAAGGGGCCGCCCGCACTGGCCCGGAATGTCGCCCGGCCAATCTTGCAGCCACCGTACACGAACCGCTTGGCCACCCGGTCAATCAAAACGTCGAAATCCGGGAGGGTCTCGGCGAAGGCGAAGACGTCGCTCGATTCATTGGCACCCATGATCCGGGGGAGGATCAGGTCTAGCATCGAGGGGGTCGCATGAAACTGGATGCCCCCGCCGACCCGATAGATGCTGTCTCGTGCCCGCTCGATCGGGATGGACCGCGTCCCCCGGATGCCGTTGGTCTCGACGATCTCCTGTTGCTTCCTCAGGCTCTCGGCGATGAACTCGAACGACTCGGTGTACGATCCGACCGCTGTCCCCGTCGCCGCCATCGATAGGCGGGACTGGTGCCCCATGCTCGCGTCAGCCATTGTTCAAGCCCTCGCTAAATTGAGTCGCTACGGCTGCCGCCAGCCGGTTGCCAATCTGTGACACCACCTGCCCATTCACCCCGACATGCGGACGGGCCACCATTCGCGGACTGCCGTCCTTGTTCTTCGTGCCTGTCTGGTGGAAGTGGGCGTATTCAACTGATGTCCCGAAGGTGAACCAGTTGTCCCCCGTCATCCACACCGTATCCTGTGTTCCCTGCGGGGTCGTCAAGGATTCGAACATCCGCCCGGTATCGACCAAGATCGTGGAGTGTCCCTTGGCCTTGATGGTCGACGGTGCCAGAGGAGCCCACGCCACGCCATCGGGCCCGCGTTGCTCGCGATACATCTCGCGTTCAAACTCTTGGACGAACCCGATCGACTCGTCAAGAGCTTGCGTGTAGATCCCGTTTTCCGCGTGCTCGGCCGCTCGAATGACCAGTTCGACCATCTCGCCCAGGCTGTCCAGTGTGGTCACGTCCGGCCCTCGCGGTTGGTGATCCTCAAGACGAACCCCGAGACAAAAAGATCCCGGGCGAATGCCGTCTGATCGACAATCGCCAGAGGCTGAACGGCCATCGTGTATCCCCGCGTGGAGTCCAGCCGCTGATTGCTGAACGCCTTGCGGATCGTCTCACGCCATGTCAACCGCTGATCGAGTCCCAGCCGCTGCTTGTCCATCGGCTCCTCTGCGTCGATCCGCAGAGAGGCCACGAGGGCCACGAGGACAGGGTAGACGATGTCGTCCCGCACGTTGCTCGATGCCGTGATCGTCTCTGCCCCGAACGGGCTGACAATGACCGCCGGCATCCGCTCGGAAGGCATCCGGGCAATCTCGACTGCAGCACTCTGGCAGATCACCACATTCGCCCGCGAGATGCCGGGCAGATTCAACGCCTGAACCTGCGCCTGCACGGTCTCAAGAATCGTGGTCAACTCGGCTGGCATTAGACCTGCCTCCGACAAATGACCGTGTACCGCGTGTCTAGGGTCGCCTGGCTCGCACTCAGCACACGCCACCGCACGTTAGAGGCGTCGATGATGATGTCGTCGACCTGCACGCCACGGGAACCCGCCTGTGTGGCATTGAGGGAGAATCCCTTCTCGTCGCCCACAATGTCGATTCCCGCCGCGTTGAGACGCTGCCGATTGACCAGCCCGCCCACAGCGTTGTCGATCGTCACCGACGTAGCACCATCCGGGCGGATCTGCCGCAAGGTGACAGTCTCGCCGTTGTCGAAGATGGTGTAGTCGCCGCCGATGTCCAACGTCATGTCGTGGCCTCGCCCAACTCCTCAAACGCCCCGACCGCAGCCGCCTGGAGCGTGTTGAGGCTCGCGATCTGGCCGAGGATCGCAGTCCGATAGCCGTTCCAGTCCACCTGTTGCCCGTCGATGTTGTAGCTCGGCTTCGGGTTGGCTGACTCGGTCGCCAATGCCGCGAGAAGGTTGCTGCGAATCGTCGCGATTTGCTCGGCGTCAGTCGCCATTAGACCGCCTCAATTTCCAGCTTCTTGCGGGTGTAGACCGTCCCGCCGTTGCCGTTGCCGTTGTACGCTCGGATGGCGTCCTCGATGCTTTCTGCCTCGACGATCCGCCAGTCCCCGCCAGACCCGAGGGGCCGCATCTTGTAGCGGGGCAACTGCACGCCGGGAGGAGACTCCTCCAACACCGCCACGGTCTCGACCACCTCGACAGGCTCGGCCACCTGCTCCACCGCTTCCGCTTTTTGTTTCGCCATGCTGCATTCTCCAAAAAAGAGCCCCCGCCAGCTTGTGGCCGACGGGGGCGTATTGTGTCGGCCGTCACGCCGCTACTAGGCAGTACACTTCACCATCGCACGCGGTTCGATAGTCGCGAAGGCACCCCGCTCCGACGCCTTGAACCGCATCACCACATCTTGGGTGAATTCCGCCTCGTTGTTCGCCGGGGCCTGGACGACCGTCAGGGGCCAGTTCTGCATGTAGCGGAAGGCTCGCCGAGGATCGCCGAGGTACCACGTGGTGTCAGTCGCCATCTGCCGGGCCAGTTGATTGGTCGACACGATGGTGTAGTTCGTGATGGGGTTACTGCCCCGGGTCTCCGTGGGGTTGCCAGTCGTGGCGTACCCGGGAGTCGTGACCGTGATTTCCGTTGCGTTGATGATCCGACGGGCAGTGTAAAGCAACTGCCGAGTACAGATCAGGTGCGACGGATTCAGCAGGATCGGCTCGCCCGTCTCCGGGTCGAGCATTTCCGAAAAGAGTTGCTCCGCCGCGTCGATGTCGGTCCAGTCAACCAAGGCATTCGACGCCGCCAGATTGTCCCACGTGTGACTGCCAGAGTTGTCCCCGTAAGTCGCAATCGTGGTATCACGCCAGCGATAGCGGTGGTCGGTCACGGTCTCATCAATCACGCAATTGATGGCCCGCTTCTCCTTGTTGAGCCCGAGGGCTTCACCGACCTTCCGACACCGGTCTTCCAGAACGCCGGTACGGTCGAAGAAAATGGCCTCTTTTGTGACCTCAACGATCAGCCCCCGCTTGGTCGTGGTGGGCGTGTCGATGTAGGTCTGGCTCACACCAGCCTTCGGATACGGCTGGCCTTCGTCGACGATGAGCGCTTCGTCACCGATGCCCGAGATGCCCGGAATTCGCTCGCCGTTGAATTGCGTGTTGACAACGGGAATGATCCCGGTGAACACGAAGGCTTCCTGCTCATATGCCTCCATCACGGCATTGTAGAGCAGTTGCCCGCTGATCTTGGCGATCTGACTGGACGCCACCACCGAGGCAGTTTCCCGCAGTTCGGTCGACCCGTTCTCACCCGGGGCGTACATCCCGACGATCTCACGACCGTCCGGCACAAAGTTTTCGAACAGCTTGCGGATCGAGAAGTCAGAGAATCGAATCTCTTTCTTCCGCAATCCTTCCGACAGATCGGCGTTGAACCGATCGATCTGGCCATCGCGTTGGGCAGCCTCAAAGAGACGCCGCAATTGGGGTACGTTGATCATTGCTTAGCGCTCCTGACTGCAGACCACATAGTCCACGTTGAGGGTTTCCAAATTGGCCCCGCCGTTCTTCACCCCGAGGGCAATCTGCATCTCGGTCGCGGAAGTGAAGATGTAGTCGTGCTGTGCCACGGCCACACCATCGACGAAGAACGACACGTAGGCGTTGGTGGCCGAGTACGGCATGTACTCAATGCGGAGAGTCTGGTAAGCCGCCCCGCCCGCAGTCACAGCCCGCTTGGCCAGATTGTTGACGTTCGCCGCCGTCAGTTCGGTCGTGGTCTGGGTGGTGGTCACGCTGGTCTCACACTGCCAGACCGTCCCCCCGTCGACCTTGAAGAAGGTGGCCCCGCTGTAGGACGCCTTGGGGCCGCCGCCGTTGTCGACCAACGCATCGGCCGCCACCGCGTCCATCAGGCCAACGAGAATGTTCGCGTCGTCCGTGTTGGCCTCGGTGAACTGCACGCGGGCTTCGAACAACAGGGGCTTGTCAGCCGCGAACTTGAACACCTCGTTGGCCGATTCAACGTATGCCTCGTCATTGTCCGCCACAGTGCCATCGGACGGCACGAGGGCGAGAATTCCGCCCGCAGCATCGCCAACGCTCGCGGTTCCCGTGTCGGTGAGTGTGGTCACCCAGTCCGCCGAATCGACGTCGCGGAGAAAGTCGTCTTGGGTCGTGAATTGGTTGCGGAGTCGCAGCAACTCCGGCAAACCGTCAGTACGTACTGCCATTGCTGGCCTCCTTAGTTCGAACGAATGGCAGCCAGAAACTGCCGGGAATCACTGGGATACGACATCGCCGCAGCCACCGGGGGAGAGACAGCCGGACGCCCCGCCCGATGCGTCACCGGCCACGATTCGAGCAACGCCGACCGCTTGCCAGCATCGACAGCCAAGAGGGCTTTCAGCCGCTCCGGGGTAACCTCTCGGCCAGACGATTCCAGCAACTGCCGGGCGTCGTGGTCCGCCTTGACCACCGTGACGGCTTCCACGAGGGCATCGAGTTTCGACAAAACGGGGGCCAACGATTCGGCCACAGCTTTCTTCACGTCAGGCATCTCTTGCTCTTCCATCTCTGGCTCTGGCATCTCGCCAGCGGGGGCCGCGTCTTCGGCCTGCAGCATCTCCTGCGCCTTCAGGATCGCCGCGATACGCTTCATCTTGCTGGCTCGGTCCCCGTCACCGGCCAGCACTTCGGACACCATCGCGCCGAAGTAATCCTCGTTTTCTTTCACCGGCAGATCGGCGTATTCGCCCATCCCCTCGGCAGTGAGGATCTTCTCCTCGCCCGCAGCCATCGCCGCCTCTCGGATCGTCATGCGTTGCTTCTCGCTTTCAAAAAGCCCCGCATTGGTGGCGGGAGTCTGGACTAGGTCAATCGAGTGAACCCGCTCGACGGTCTCGACGATCACCTTCTGGCCATCCATGCGGACGGTTCCCTCGGCGTGATGCGACAAGCCAATACGGTTCGGATTGCGTTCTGCTGCTTCCGCCACAAGCTCGGCTTGCGGATGGCTCTTTAGATAGTGCAAGTCACCGTACACCGCCCCCTGCTCCTGCCGGACATTGCGAATCCAGCCGAACGCCTCGGCGAGTGGTCGGTCTTTCCGTTCTGTCGCGGGGTGGTCCACGTTCACCGGAGCCCCCTCGTACAGCCGAGCAGCCTCGGCCATCGCTCGCGGGCTGTACCGTCGCCCGTTGCGCGAGTCCTGCCCCAGGATGCGTACCCCCTCGATCAGACCGGCTTCGCGGTCGACACGCTTGGGGGCAATGGTGGTCTGCTCGGTGAGTCGCATAGAACGATTGTCACCGACTGCCACTCGCCCGCAATACCCGCTCTAGGAAAATGGGGCGTTCATACAAAATGCACCCCCGGGCAAATTTACCCGAGGGTCAGAGAACGCGGTTGCGGATCGCCGTGGGCTCGGCCTTCGTCAGCAAATAACACCGGCAGTTTGGGTGCGCCGGCGGGCCACCGTTGCGGATGATCTCGTCGATTGCCCTACCACCGCCTGGCCCTGGCAGATTCTGCAACACCACGTCCCACAGATCGACGGCCTTCCCATGTAGGGGTCGGCAGATCGGACAGACCTTGCCATCCTTCTCGGTCTGCCACCGTGTCACGAGGTTCAGTGCGAACGCTGCCAGCAGCAATTGGGTTGCGTTGGTCCCCTCGGTCTGCGCGAGAGTCGTCGTTGTCGCCGCTGTCACCGCGTCACGATCCGGGCCGAGTGCCGACGCCAGCACGCCCTCGATATCCGCCGCCGTCCCTGTGCGGATCAGCTCACCCGATGCAATGACGATTTCCTTCGCCGACTGGATCGACGAACGGGCCGAGTCTGCCGCGATGGCCTGCGCCCGTAGCAGTGCCTGCCGGTATGCCTGTGTGCGGGTCTCGTCGCTCGGCTGTTGACCCGGGGGAAGCAACTCCTCGGCGTGCTGATTGAGTGTGGCGAGAATGATTGCCAAGAGGATCAACGCCAGCTCTCGCCGGCGCTCCTCCTCCCAGCGGTTCCAGTCGGCCTCCGAGACGTTGCGGATGTCCGGGGGGTCGCCCAGCATCTCGCGCAGTTCCCGCCGCTGCTTGGACGTGAGGCGAGACAGCCGACGTGCGAAGTCGGCTTCTACGCCCATCCGGTTGGCCAGTTCGCTCACTTCTTGCTGCCCTTCGCCTTGGCAAGTGCAATCGCGACAGCCTGCTTATGGGGCTTGCCCGCTGCAATCTCCCGCTCGATGTTCGCCTTCACAGTTGCAGCACCCTTGCCCGGCTTCAGTGGCATTGCTCAGGTTCTCCAGAATGGCCCGCGCTTCGGGCATGGTCGCGACACTCTCCAACGCCGCCACGACAGCAGCGTCTAGGCTCGACTCCCGCACGTTCCCGACGATTCCCGCCGCCCAGTCCACGCCACTGGTCCCGCCCCAGCCCAACCACGCGACGTGACCGGCATCCCGCCACGGCTCGCCCTCGTACTCGGGGGCCACGTCGGCATTCTTGCGATGTCTGGCAAACGCCGCCATTCGGCCGACGGTCTCGCGCGACAGGTTCTCCCCGCTGGCCAGTTGATTGGCCCGGGTCCATCCGACTTGGGTCATCCCGGCCACTGCGTCCCCGTGCTCGTCCCGCCACTTCAGCACCCTCCGGGCGTTGTTGCGGGCTGCCTCGGGAGGGCTGTAGCTGTCCTCCGCCTCTCTGACTGGCATGATCGAAGGGGCCGGCGCTTGGCTCGGTCCCTCCTCTGCTCGGTTGCGCTGCTCCTCCTCGTAGTCCAATCCCATCTGGCGTGCCGCTGTTCGCTTGCTGACGACGCCCATCCCCAATTGGATCTGCGACACGTCCGCCAGTTCCCGGGCGTTCCTAGAGGCCACAGAAGGCTTCTGGACGGCAATGTCCACGAGGGCCTCGATCTCTGGCCACGGTCGGGCAGTCAACAAGCCCCTATCGTGTTCGAATCGCAGCACCTTCCAGAGAAGGGCCGTGAACTCGCGGGCGTAGAACGACTGATCGGCTTCGCGGGCTTTGACGAACGGGGATTCGGCTACCAACGTGCTCGCGTAGTTGGCATTCGACGCATCGCCGCTGACCATGTACTCGGGCATCGCCCACCGAGTCCCCACGATCCGCAGCACGTACTGCGACACCTCAAGGAACCCGGAATTCCGCTCCGCCCCCATCGGCCCCGGCTTGTACACCAGCCCTGGCGACGGCTTGAGGATCGTGCCCGGCTTGTACCGCTGCACATTCTGTTGCTTCTGCCCGCCGCCGACCACCTGCCGACCGTACTGTGCCACGGCATCGGACGCCCCGAGGGTCTGGATACTGCCCTGCGATGTCCCCGGGGGGGCTTCCAGAATCCACGCAATCGCCGCCTGAAGGGCCGCGCCTTCGGCCATGTTCCTGCGAAGTTTCGCCTCTCGGCTGATCTCCTCGACCACCAAGAACGTGTCAGAGACCCCCCGCTTGGCGTTCCGGCTCACGTTCCGCTTGATGTGCAGCATTCTGCGCGACGGGATGTAATCCCAATCCATCCCGCCGTCATCTCGCGACAGGTGATACCCGAGGACTTCGGCGGGACGGTTTGCCGGGCTCCTCGCGCCGAATGACCACGACGTGACCCCCTCGAAGTCCTGCAACCACTCCTCAAGTTGTCGCACGTTGCCCGGCTCGCGGATCTGGTCCGGCTCGACCATGCACAGCGTTGGGCGTCCGTTCGTGCCGAGTTCGAGGTAGCCGAACGCCTCGCCATCCTCGCGGCTGCGGTGATGCAACTCCCGGTCGAGACTGCCCACCATATCCACATCGTCGATAAAGCGATCGATGACCCGCTGGCACAGATCGACGAGTTGCGGATCGGCACCCTGTGCGGTGAACTCGAACCCCGGGCCGAACGTGTATTCCGCCAAGCGATCGAGGGCAGCCGTTGCGACAGGCGTCAGCAGCGACAGGTTACGGGCCGCCCCCCGGATGTAGGCCAAGTCAACTTCGCTGTCGTAGTACGGTTTGAACCGCCCGTCAGTGCGATCGGTGACCGAGGTGAACGGATTGACCGCCGTCGGATAGCCGAACGTCGGGTCATCGTACAGGTAGCCCCTCCGGTCGATCGTCTCGGGGACAAACGCCTCCATCAGTGCCTGAATCGCTTCGCTCATTGTCTCGCCTCGTTCTCTTTGTCTTCCGCCCACACCGCAGACACTCGCGGTATTCTGTCCTGCCCCACGACGATCGCACCCGCATCGGATGCCCGCAGACACACCACACGATCAGACTACGATACCGGCCCAGCGTCATGGAGTGTATGCCAGTTCCTCCGTATCGTATTCCGTGGCCGCGATCCCGTTCAGCGTGCGGACTGCCATTTCCAAGGCATCCGGCCCGTCGTCGTGGTCACCCCGAGGGAACTCCCCGAGTTGATCCAGCAGCAGCCGGGAGCCCTGCGAGTCCGAGAATCTGAACATGTCCGCCGCCAGCAGAGGGCCGAGGCTCGACAGCCGTAGGATCTTGTTGCCGGTGTTGATGACCGTCTGGAGTGGCAGCATGATCCCGCTCGCCATCGCCGCCGATTGGAACGACTCGCCGAGAACCCGCTGGAAACCGTTGCCTTCGAGAACCATCAGGTTCGCCCGATGCTTCGCGTACATCCCCACAGCATCCGCTGCAATCTCCGTCTCGCTCCGTCGCCTGATGTCCGCATCGACCCACAGCCGACCCGAGGCACGCCCAACGAAGACAATGGCCGAGTAGTCCCCCTTCCGATCGTCCGCACCGAGGGACGGATCAACAGCCACCACCCCGAATTCGAACGCATCGGGCCACCTGGCAGCCGTCACCTTGTCCCCCAGGTACTGGCCCCACTTCGACTCGCCCCACTTCCCGGGCCGCTGTTGGAACATCGACCGCCACCAATATTCCGACCGCTCCCGCCGCATCTGCTCCAATCGCTGGACAGGATACCGCTCAGGCCACAACGCCTCCCCCGGCTGCCTGCCCAACACGTCGCCCGGCTCGGCCAGCGCTGGCAACGTCAGCCGCCTGATCTGCCCGCCGCCCTTCAGCAACCGCCCGAAGATGTCATCCTCGTGCCATCGAGTCATAATGCCTATCACGACGCCGCCCGGCTCTAGCCGCGTCGATGCCGTCGACTGCCACCAATCCCAATGGTTTTCCCGGGTCGTCGCCGACAACGCCTCCTCCGCGTTCTTGACCGGGTCGTCAATGATCAGCAGATGAGCCCCTCGCCCCGTCATCGGACCGCCCACACCTGCCGTGGACATGCCCCCGCCTGCTGTCGTGCTCCAGTCATCCGCCGCCGAGTTGTCGCCAGACAAGCCCCGACCGAACACCGGGCATGCCGACTCGACGAACACCTGCCGGGCTTTGCGTCCCCATGATCTCGCAAACGTCGCCTCATACGCTGCCAGCATGACCCGCCGATCGGGCCACACCCCGAGATACCACGCCGGGAGGAACTTGCTGACCAGTTCGCTCTTGCCGTGCCGAGGGGGAGCCTCGATCAGCAGAATCGGCTCGCTCCTGCCGGTGATGGTGTCGCAGATGGCTTCGGAGATTGCCGCGACATGCCGAGGCAGCAAGAACCGCCCGTCAGTTGCTGCCCGGGCAAACAGTGCCGGTGTCAGACACTGCCTCGCCCTGTGCCCATCGGACATATCCCGGCTCCTGGAGCATTGCCGCCACTGTGTCAGCCGTCCCGTTGACGTTCACCTGCACCGCCGCCGCCGGCGCTGGCTCATTCTGGCCGTGCATCGCCACGACTACTTTCGCCGCGTTCACCCTCGCCCGCACTTCCTCGTTCCTGTCCAGTGCCACCCGCAGCAATGCAGCCGGAAGGACGGTCATCGCCTCATCGGGAATCACCCAGCCTTTCCGCACAGCCGACGCGATCAGCCGCAGATCCTTCCCCGGGGTCCGAGGGTCGATCTGTGCCACGGCGGGAACTGGCGGGGGAGCCGGCTTCGCACCGCCCCCCAATCCCCCCGTTACCGGCTTGTCATCGGCTGGCCTGATCATCCTTCACCTCCTTCGGTCAACCATTGCTGAATCACTGCCTCCGCAACTGCCTTCGTCATCTTCGGCGGGACACTCATCCCAATCATATATTTGCCGATCTTGTCTGTCTTGGCGTGATAGTCATCCGGGAATGATCCGAGTCGTTTCCATTCGCGAAAGGTCAACTTCCTGCATTCTGCCCAATGCGTAAATGAATCTTGAGCCTTGAGACAATTCGATGCAGCCCGTGAATCCAATCGATAATGGTTGAAGTAGGTTTTCCTTCCAAGGACTTTTTGTGTTGCTACATCGAATGAATCACCTTCGCTAATCTGTGGCCACCACCTTTGATCTAGTGGTGTTGGCGCCGTGTCTTTCTTTTCGGCCTGTGTCAACTCCTGAATATCTGACGTTGCCTCCCCTGAGGATATCCATCGATGCTGCGGCCTCAAGCGCAATTCCGGCCGTTTGATATCGTCCCTCAAGGCACAGAAAAACACCCTTTCCCGACGCTGAGGCACGCCACAATCCGCAGCGTTCAACAGAAAAAGTTGCGGCCGATATCCGATCTCTCGGAATCGTTGCATCACCATTTTCGTGTACCCCTTGGCGTTGCCGATAATCATCCCCTTGACGTTCTCCGCAATCGCCACCCGTGGGCGCAATCGCTCCACGAGGTTAAGGTAATCGAAAAACAGGTCGGACAATACTTGCTCTGCCTGTCCTTCGCGAAAATGCTTCTTCTTCCCCCATGTTTTTTCCCGACTGCCGGCCATGCTGAAGGTAGAGCACGGCGGAGAACCATCGAGGATATCCAATTCATGGAGTTCGTTTGGCAAATCTGCCATGAGCAAATCAGAAATTGGGCACAAGAAATAATGCTTGGGATTCAGATTCCGTTTGTAATGCCATGCCATTTCCGGATCGATATCGTTCGCGGCAATCACATCACATCCGGCCAGCTTGTAGCCCATTGACGATCCGCCGCCACACGCAAAAGTGGACATGACCCGCAGCCCATTCTTCGGGACTGCCTTGAGGTCTTCCAGCATCCAAGCACAATCAGGCTTCTGGGGGATCGAATTCAAAGCCACACCGTGGGCACTTGCATTGCATGTTGAAGGAATCAACGTTGATTTCTTCGGCTGTCGACTCGTTCGCTTGCTTGTTTTCATCGATGATCCCCGCATCCTCCGCCAACGCTGTCAGCATGTCGGCAAGCTCTTGGCTCCCCGTCTCCACATCCTCCAGCAGTGCCCGCAACGCGTCCGCGTCCGATTCCGCCATCGCTCCCAGCGGGTCGAACGTCGCGAGGATCTTGTCCGCCTCTTCCTCGCTCACGTCCAGCACAAGGACCGGGATCTCGGCATTGTGCAGCGTCTCTGTTCTCAGGTGCCCGTCAATCAGCATCAGGCCGCCCTCTGGCGTTTCCCTGGCCAGCACAGCCGACGCAATGCCCACCTCTGCCAAAACGCCGCGTAGTGCGTTTGCCTGTGCCTCTGGATGCTTCCGCCAGTTCTTCGGGTTGGGCTGGAGTTGATCCGCTGGCACCCGCCGCAGTTCTTTGATCCGGTCTCGAATGTTCACGACGATCTCACCTGCAACGTGGCCACAAACACCCGCGTGTTACTCCCGCTCGTCGTGGCCGTGCACTTCAACACGTAGTCGGTCCCAGCAGTCCCCCCACTGATCCGCACTTTCGCCCCCTCATTCGCCGCCACTGTCGCCCCGGTAAACTCATCGATGAATGCCGATGATTGGACCGCAGCCGTCCCGATGGTCAGCCCGCTTGGAGTCGCGGTCACCGTCACCGAGGACAGCGTCTCACCGCTGGCCAACAGGTTCCCGAAGTCCAGACCGAAGAGGACCGACTCGTCCGGGTGTTTCCACAAGTACCGCTCTGCTGCGATCATTGCTGCCTCCCTCGTGCGACGTCTGGCCGCTCTCGTGCTCGCATTGTCTCAGGCCTTGGCCTCGCACGCCAGACCGGTGTTGGCGTCTCGGCCACCGCTGCCCCGATCCCATAACCCAGCGTAAGGACCAGCCCCGGGCTTCCCCAGGTGCCGAACCCCATGCTGATGATTGCCGACGGGCTGCCGTTCATGTCGCTTCCGTGATCGAGGTGGGTGCGGTGCTGCTGTCCAGCGTGAAGGTCTTGGCCGTGGTGCCGTCGATCTTCTTCAGCGTCTTCGTGGTGCCGCTGATCGCCGAATCGCCCATCTGTGCGATCAGCTCAAACATGGCCTGTGCCAATGTCGGTGCAACACCTGCCGCACGGTAGCTCTCGCTCATCTGGCCGGTATAGACCGCCGTCGCGATCTCGCTTGCCGCATCCGTCGCGAGTGCGTTGGCATCGATGGCACCCGCAGCAAACTTTGCCGCCGTGATGGCTCCGCCCTGAATGCTGCTGGCCGTGATGGCGTTGTTGTCGAGCGACTTGACCACGGCCGACACGTGACCATTTGCAGCGATCTCCAGAGAACTGAAGTGCGTCGGCAGGGTGAATGTCGCCATCCGGGAACTGATCGAGGCATCAATCCGGCCCAACTCCACGGTGAGGTCTGTCCGCACTGCTGTCGCGATTTCCGTTGCCGCGTCGGATGCCAACGCCGAGGCAGTCAGCACACTTGAGGCCATGGCACCGACCGAGGCATCCATCCGACCGGCTACTAGGGCTGCCGGGAGCCTGCCTTGGATGTCCTGCGTGTCCACCTCGACCGCCAGCACAGAATCCCTGATCGTGTCCAGAATCCCCACGGTTGGATTCGTTGGCGTTGTGCCGCTGGTCGCCACACCAAGAATGGATCGGATCTGCGTTCGCTCGTCCGTGGTCCAGTCCGTACCACCGCCACCACCACCCGCCGGCGCTTGTTCGAGGGCCGTCGTGGTGAACCGGGTCGTTCCTGTGCCGTTGTCCTCGACCAGATCATTCAGCAACGAATCGGCCACGCCCACCGGGCTCGCTGGGTCGTAGGTCGCCGCCAAGAGGTGGTCGAGATGATTGACCTCGATGGCGTCTTGAACCTCGCTTTGCACCTCCGTGTCCCACGCCGCATTCCAAGGAATCGCGGTCAGTTCGCTTCCGTCGATCGACATGGCCGCGTTGTTGATCGCCCCGGCTGCGAACGATGCCGAGGTAATCCCTCCAGTGGCGATGTTGATGCCACTTGCCGCCGTGATGTTGGTCGTGCTGGCGACGGTCCCCGGGAATGTCGCCGCGAGAAATCCCGTGGGCTGGGTGTAGGTCGGCATCGGCATGCCGGTAACCGCCGCCCCGCCCCACTGTGTGGCATTCGCGACGATGTCCCCGTCCTTCAACGGGTAAATGACCAACGCCGTGGTCTTGGCCCCACTGCTGCTCGTCTTGACAATGACCGCCACCGTATCGGCGTTCATCTCGGTAGCAGTCAGGTCGAGGTAGTAAATCCCGCTGGACGTGGCGATCTCGGTCGCCTCGTTCGTCGCATCCGTGAACGTGCCGCCATCTTTACTGACCTCCGAGTCCAGCCCCGTCGCCCCACTGACCAGATCCCCGTCAGCGTCGTAAATGGGGAATGTCACCCGATAGGCCACACCCTTCCGTCCGAACGCCGATGCATCGCCTGCCGCCATTACCACACCCTCCTATTTCTGCCTGCGCTATGCGGCACCCCGCCCCACCGCTTGGCAAAGGGCTGTCCGCCCGCTGCTGCCGCCTCAGCCCACACCGCACCCAGTCCCCAGATTGCCCGGGCAGTTGTTACCGTTGCCGACCCAGTAACGCCACTCGCTGCCGTGGTGTTGTAGCCGGTCCACATCGACGCCCCGGGGGCCGTCGTGCTCGTGTAAGACTGCGTGAAATTGGCCGGGGCAGTCGTGACCGAAGTCCACGACAGGCTGCCCTGCGTGCTGAACGCCCCGATCATGATTCCACCCGACGGGATGGTCAAACCCGTGTCAACCATCTGGGGAGATGTCGTGCTGGTCTGCGTGCCAGTCCCGCTACTGTCGGGAGTCGCGCTGTTCTGCCCTGTGATTTCCCATGCGCGAATGACACCCGCCGCCGAGAGTCCACCGCTGATCGTAATTGTGTAGGACGTGACGCCGGTCCCTGCCTCGACCATCGACCACATGGCCAACGCACCAACCGCGTTGCCGCCAATCGATTGCACGGAAGCGAACGTCCCCGAGGAACCAGACCCACCTGCGGGAGTGCCCATTGTTCGATTGGCCGTGCCCATGCGGCCCATAATGACGACGACATTCCCCGCAGTGACGGCCGATCCAAACGTGACCGTCCATTGTGTGACCGCCGAGGCGAAGATCTGCCCCGCTTCTTGAACGAAGGTCGCTGGCACTATCCGATCTCCAGAGGGCTGCGATCTGACCCGAACGCCTCAAGAGTTACGGCCGCCGTCACGTAGATAGCCTGCATGTGCGAAAGCCGAAACTCAACACCTGCAGTGATCGCATACGGCACCTGCTCGACCGCTGGCGAGTCCTCCATCACGTAGGCGAACGCCCCAGAGTTCGCCGGAAACACGCCCGGGGGCTGGCCCTGCTCGTGACCAGTGACAGGCGTTGGCTCGTCCTCGGCGAATTGTGGCCGGGCCTGGATCGCAGCCCCACCCCCTGGAATCTGCACACCCTCAGCATTACGGAACACAAGGCGAATGTCACAGGCCAACTGCGGAGACTCGCGGATCTCGGCTGCCGGGCTGACCGTCGCACGAACCGAGGCACACCCAGGGGGAAGCGTCACGAATTGTGTGAGGTGCCACACCGACGCCTGCCAGTCCTGCGGCTCAGCCACCAAGTATCCGTTCAATCTGCCACCATCCTGCAAAGTAGGTCGGGCCGGTCTTCACTCGTCGAATCCGAGAACAGCCACAAGGCGAACCGCCACGCGAGATTCTGCAACAACTGCCGCAGCAACAGCCAGCCGATGGTCTCGATCAAAATACCACATGTCGGGTCGGCTCGCATCTGGCGTTCCGTCGCCGCTGCCACTGTGTCCGCGACGAAGGGCGGTTGAAACCTCGCGGGCCGATGCGACTTTCGTCCCCACCTCGCCGCTGCTCGTGCAGTGTGCCGACACAGAACCGGCAAATGAGCGCGAGCAACAAACGCCTCATCCTGCGACACTTCTTCCCCGCACGCCACCCGGGTCGAGTTGTTGGCCCAGTAGTCGATCTCAAGCTGAGTCGCGAGTCCGTCAACGGTCATTCGAGCGAAATCCTGATGGTCTTCCAATTCGTGGCGACTCGCACCTCGTTGCGGGGTGGTGACCAGACAGCACCCTCGACCCTGTAGCCGATCCCCAGGCCAAATTTCTCCACCGTTCCCCGAGGCGTCGGCGTGTCAAAAACGATCTTCGGCTCCGGCCCCGTCAGATCGTAACGCCCCCGGATCTCACCGACTTGCAGCGTAACGCCGTCCGTAACCGTCGCGGTCTGGGGCTGGTCTGGCGTGAACACAAACCGCCCGCCACGCCCGGCAAACCTGCGGATCGTCTCAACGGTCGACTCTGCCTCTGGGGCTCGCCGTGGGGCTGCTACGGGCTCAGTGCGGGGATTCTTCTCGGCATACTGGGTGACAAGATGCTCGACCGTTGGGCGTCCCTGCCATCCGACTACCTGCCACCACTCCCCATTGGCACCCTGAAATTTCCATGTCGGCGTTGCCTCGCCTTCCAAAGGTGCCGTGCGAATGACCTGGAACGGAAACCCGTTGTCCCTCATCCACAATTCGGCTTGCTGGCACGGCCCGCATGCCTTGCTCGTGACCATCCAGACGCGGGGAAGCGCCGGCGCGAGCAGGGGGGCTGATGACGTACCCCCCTCCGCTGTAATCGGTGCCCGGGGGTGAGTAGTCCCCGTTTGTCCCCGTGTCTGGATTGGCCCCGGGTCCGTAAACTGGCCGAGGGCTGCCAAAAGGATGATCGTCTTCACGCCATGAATCCTTGCCAGTTGAATTTGCGGGGTTTGAATCCCTGCACGCCGCTCACCGTGTACGCGCCGAAGGGCTGCGAAAGTAGTTGCGTCATCGTGTCGACGGTGACCGCGAACCACCCGCGATCCCCCCACCGCTCCCCGTGAGAATTGGCCACCCAAATCAAACCCTTGGACCGCTCGTAGTCGACCGCGCACACAGCATGGCCGCCGAGGGACCGACCAGCCGGAACACGGTCGATGATCCCGCCCCGATACTCGACCATTTGCCCCGTCCAGTACATCCCGAAGACGGTCGCTCCGATCCCTGCCCCAAGCCGTTGGATCACCTCCTCCCCCGTGTTGGCTCTTGCGACGGATTGCACACGATGTTGCCCAGCCCGTCCTAAGAGATCCTGCGGTAGTTCACGGTCGAACGCCTCGCCCTGTCGCCAGTAAGGAAACTCGCTCTCCAGCACGGCACCCACGTCCCGCGATGCCATCACGCCCGCTTCGATGCTCACGCCGTTGTCGCCACGATAGAGGGTCTGCGCCCAATCGAGGGCCGCCAGATAGGACCAGCGGGCCGACAGGTCCTCCGGCTGCGACTGGAACGCCAAGTCAAACAGCCGCGACAGCTCAAGGGCCTTGTCGACGGCATTCCCGCAGCAGCTATTCCGCAGCCCCTGATCGTTCACCCGCAACCACCGCCTCGCGTTCAGCGTCTCGGGGATGTCCCCATCGAATGCAGGCGGAGCACTGCAGACCGAGTCGACCAGACCGATCTCGGCGGATGATGCCTCAAGGCAGCCCAACCCGTGCTCAGACATTCGCCGCCCCCTTCATGTGCTCGACCATGTCGCCCATCGACAGCGGCTTGCGGATCAGCAACTCAGTTCCGCTCCGCCGCCACCAGAAGTGATCGCCCGGCTGAAGTCCCGCATCGATCAATAGGACCGTGGGAAGCCTGCTCGGCCACATGGACTCATCGGAAAACAGCACAACTTCCGAATTTCCATCGCTCCGATCTGATCGGTAGTCCCCGGTAAACCACTCGACGCCATCAAAATCACTCATCAGCCCACCCCCGCGAAAGGCTCATCAGCACCGACCGCCACCGCTCGCGATCCCATCGTTCCTGCTCCCCGGCAGCCCGGAGAATCGCCGCCTCAAGCCGCTCGTTGGCCACCCGCCGCGCCTCGACCTGCTCACCCCGCCATGCCTCAGCCGCCTTGGCCCAGTCCCCCGGGTCGGTCTCGGATGTTCGGGCTGCTCGCTCGCTCAACTCGCGGAACAGGGTCTGACGGAATTCCCGGGCCGCTTGCTCCACCTCATCCCGTGCAGGCGGGGGGGTTGTGTCGCGCGAGGAGTCTCGCACGGGAGCACACCCGAGGACCGCCAGCAGGAGGACGATGAGGCAGAGTCTCACGGCTTGGGGCTCTCCGGATTGGTCGCTTGCCACGCCTTGACGACAGCCGTAAGCCGGTCCCACTCGCACGCAACCGCCAACTCGTAGACGCTCTGGCACACCTCGCGATGCCCCGGGCTGCCCGGCTTGGCAGTGTCTCCCGAGGGCTTCCCAAGAAACGCCTGCCCCACACCGCCAGCCGCAGCCAGCAATGCGGGAATGCCAGCCCAGACCGCGATCTCCCCGGGACTGCCGTCGGCCGTAGTGAGGCGACCGAGGTTCCCCGAGGCGATTGCAGTCATGAGCACTGACAATGCTTGTGTGATCAGTCTAGGCCAGTTCATGGCGTCGGGCTCGGCGGGGGCGGAGTCGGCACGATTGGCGACGGGGGGCCGACGATGGCCAGCGCCGCCAGAATGTCGATCACCCGTTGCATGATGGCGTTGGCAACTTCTTGGATCTTCGGGTTATTGGACGCGGGCGGAATTCCTGCCGGGGGCGGGAGGGCCGACAGTGCCTGTCGCAGACCGGTTTCAACTTGCTCGGATGTCATGCCTTTGGCTTCCAGTTTGCGCAGGATTGGTGAAGTTCTTTGATGTCCCGCTGGACCGTCTGATGCTGCTGCTCTAGTCGGTCGATTGCCCCCTCCAGCTTCGCGATCAGACTGTTATGCCGGTCCGCAGCCTCGACCACCTTGGGGCCGAGGTTGACCACCGCCCACCGGATCGCGTACCCCAGAATCCCGATCAGGCCCACGTTCAACACGTCCCTCAGGGCCTCGAATACGGCACCGGGTGAGACAGCCGCCACACCACCACCGCCGCCATCCGTGACCGTCGCCAGCACGGGAGCGACCTGCGCGAGCATCGCCACAGACAGCGCCACGAGGGTGATCACCGTGTTCACTTCCCGGGCTCCACCGGCACGACCGCCGTGCTGGTAGCCCACCGCCGCAGCAGATCGATAGCCGCTGTCACACCGACCGCCGCGATTGGCTGCCACGGCCCCAAGCCGAGGTGACCGAGATTCTCGGCCAACACGGTTAGCCCGGTCCCCGCCGCCATCTGCACCACGTGCAGCATCACCCGCCGCACGTCGTGGCCACTCAGTTTCCCCGCCTCACTCCCCACCACCGCTTGTGCTTCCATCTCGGCACCTCCACCAGCGATTGTGGGCGAAGGGCGGGAACGCGTCAAGGTTATTCGGTTACCGCGAACCCAAGGGCAGCCATCTGGGAAAGTCGCCATTGCCGCAGCTTGTCGGGATCGCCCTGGACGAAAGCCCGCTGCTGCTCGGGGTCGCCCTGGGGAATCAGTGCCTCCAGCGTCTTCAGCCGGATCGCCGACATGTCCGGCTTCGCCCGGCTCTCGCTGCAACTGGTTCCGGCTGCCTCCCGCTTCCGCCTGTCGGCTGTCGGGGTCATCGACTGCGGGCCGGCGCGAAGCCTGCGGTAAAAGGTGCGGTCGCGGGTCATGTCCATTCCCTCCGGGCTTCGTCGACCAGCCCACGAATCTTCTGAGGCGTGCGGATCGTCTCCCACACCTTGACGCCGTCCTGCTTGGCAAGTCGGCAGAATTCAAACTGTGCCACCAGAATTGTTTCGTCCTCCTCCGGATCGTAGACAGCCCAGATGAATCGCCGGATCAGGTACGACGCCCCGCGAAGGACCACATCGCGGACGCGGTAGCCTGCCAAGATGGGTTTGATGCGCTTCACTGCTGACCCTCCTTATGAATCCGCTCGGCCAGAGTCCGCATCACTGCGATGATCTCCCGTCTGTGCTCGGGAAGGATGTCCTTGGTACTGGCCGGAAGTTGCTGCGTGTCGTTGATTACTTCGTTCACCGCAACGGTTACCTGCACGACAAACTTTCGCCCATTCGTGCTGTAGGTGCCGCTTAACTCAGCCCGCATTGCCTGCTCCTTCCATCTTCCAATCGTCCGGCCCCAGCTTAAACAGCGCTCTGTTCGTGCTGTTGTCGCCCACCAGCTTCTGCCGCCATTCCCTGCGCTCATCCCCGAGGTAGTCGCCCAGGTAGATCTCGGCAGATCGCTGGCAGCCGGGGCAGTCGGTTTTTCGTCGGGCCAAATCTGGCATCATGTCGACGGCCGCCGCTCGGAGTCGTTGCGCCGCCGTGTAGTGGTGTCCTGTGTACGGTGGCGGATCGGCGAACACGGGCAGCCGACTCGCCGCAAATGCCGCGTTCCACAACTGACACCACCGGCAAGATCGCTCGTTGGCTCCCGCGTTCTGGTTGCTCTGGGGGGCTGTGGTCACTTCTTCACCTTCGGCTTGGCCTGCACTAACCGCACTTCGACTGGGGCAAGATCTGCCGGCTCCTCCTCGGGCTCCAACAGGATGTAATCCGCAAAGTCGCCCGGCAGCTTCTAGCCGATGTACTCGATGTCCCCGTCTGGCGGGGGCTCGGGGAACAGGGTTTTCTGTCTGCTCACGATTCGCTCCTGATCACGTTCCCCTGCTCGTCGTACTTGGGCCACGCGATCGCATCGAGGTCCAAACAACCGTGCCAATAGTCGTCCCATTGCTCCGGCGTCCACGACTCCGTGACCTCCAGACACTCGGGGTGGAACCAGTCCGGCCCGTCGAAATCCGTCGTGTTTTCGCAGCAGGTCCAGCCCTTGCGAATCGTTCCCCAGCACAGTTGACAGCTCACGTCTTCCTCGGCTGTGTGCTCATGCCATTCAATGCTCACGACTGCCCCTCCCCGTCGGCCATTGCTCGGCAGAATTGCTGCCATGTTCCCCTGAAATTCAACACAGCTTCGATCGATCCATGGTCGCCCGCCAGTTCGTGTTCTGACATGTCACCGCCGCCATCTGCGTAGGCCGTGTTACCAATTCGCACGGCCACCGCATCGTCACGAACCAGGTCGAAAACTTCCTCGAATGTCAGCCGCACACCCCGCCCGCCTTGGATTGCCTCAAACAACCTCTGCTCGACTGATTTTGGCTTATCGCTCACGACTGCCCCTCCCCGTCGGCTCCGACACTGTCGCTGATCGGCTCGGTCACCTCTGCGAACTTCTCCACAAACGCAAACTTCTCAATGACCTTGTCGACCATCTCCTCCTTGTTTGCCAGCACTGCGATGGCCATCACGCCGAGTGCTGCCTGATGCTCTCTGGACATGTCCGAAAGGTCGGCGTTGGTAAGCACGGTCTTCAGCAGCCTGATTGCGCGATCTTGCTTGCTCATGGCCGCACCT